>Ga0209302_10000011_pt1 | contig 126163 bp, 136 predicted proteins | sample ArcOceMetagenome_2_FD_187445 | JGI IMG/M metagenome (GOLD analysis project Ga0209302, IMG submission 187445) | Marine eukaryotic phytoplankton communities from Arctic Ocean - Arctic Ocean ARC135M Metagenome (SPAdes) (version 2) | ecosystem: Environmental > Aquatic > Marine > Oceanic | place...
AAAAAAAGAAAAAAATAAAATCTCTAAAGAATCTCTAAAGCTTTAGAGAATTGTTTCAAGAAAAAATAAAAAAATAAAAATCTATAAAGAATCTCTAAAGCTTTAGAGAATTGTTCAAAAAATAAAGTCAAAGAATCTCTAAAGCTTTAGAGAATTGTTTCAAGAAAAAAAGAAAAAAATAAAATCTCTAAAGAATCTCTAAAGCTTTAGAGAATTGTTTCAAGAAATAAAAAAATAAAAATCTATAAAGAATCTCTAAAGCTTTAGAGAATTGTTTCAAGAAAAAATAAAAAAATAAAAATCTATAAAGAATCTCTAAAGCTTTAGAGAATTGTTCAAAAAATAAAAATCTATAAAGAATCTCTAAAGCTTTAGAGAATTGTTCAAAAAATAAAAAAAATAAAAGTCAAAGAATCTCTAAAGCTTTAGAGAATTGTTTTCAAGAATAAAAAATTACTATAAATAACATCGAGATATATAAGAAAATGAACTCTTTATGGATATTTCTTTTTATCAATGCAGCATCTGCTTTCCAACCAGCGAATCGGGCCGCCCTGAAAACAGCAGTGGATGAATGCTTGACAGAAACACCAGATGGCTCCTGCCCAAATTTTGCTGTTCACAACGGGAGAGGTGTGATTGGTGATTGGGACACGTCACAGGTGACGACTATGAGTGACATGTTTGCTGGTGCCACAACGTTCAATCAGCCGCTGACACAGTGGGTCACGTCCCAGGTGACGAATATGAACAGCATGTTTTATGGTGCCACAGCGTTCAATCAGCCGCTCGCGTTCGACACAGCGCAGGTGACGGATATGAGTCGCATGTTTGCTGGCGCCTACGCGTTCAATCAATCGCTCACGTTCAACACGTCCCAGGTGACGACTATGAGTTACATGTTTGCTGGTGCCCACGCGTTCAATCAGCCGCTGACGTTCAACACAGCGAAGGTGACGGATATGCGTGAAATGTTTCAGGAAGCCTATGCGTTCAACCAGCCGCTGACGTTCGACACAGCGCAGGTGACGACTATGAGTGGCATGTTTGCTGTTGCCCACGCGTTCAATCAGCCGCTGACGTTCAACACGGCGCAGGTGACGACTATGGAGGGCATGTTTGGTGAAGCCAGGGCGTTCAACCAACCGCTGACGTTCGACACGTCCAAGGTGACGAGCATGCGTGGCATGTTTCAGGGTGCCTATTCTTGCAATTTCTGCGATGTAGTAACGAGCACAGCTGGTAAATTACGTGTCTCTAATGGCGCAGAATTAACCTGTGCAGAATTAAAAGCCGAATATCAGAGTTCGTCAAGAGACTGTGGATGTTAGGTCCATAAATTCCATTTTGTAGAGAATGTGAATCAGTCAAAAAATGTTTGCGTACAAAACATGTACACATTTTCGCGCACGCTATTTGTTTTGCACGCAAACATACTCAAATACTAAATATAGAGATATATGTTTCTTTTTTAAAAATCTCTAAATAATCTCTAAAGTAGAGAATATTCTAATTAAATATATATATTAAAAATAATTAATAAAAAACAATGTCAGCATTTTTAGATAAGCATCGTTGCCCCATCACCCACGAAGTTATGATTGACCCCGTTTTAGCCCCAGACACGCATAACTACGAGCGCTCTGCAATTACACACGCACTGTCGGTCAATCCTATCTCACCAATGACTCGTCAACCCATCCGCCTGGACCAACTCATTGAAAATCGAGAACTTCGACAAGAAATTCAACAATTAAGGTTTATGTCTGAACAACCGACGGATGACTTGGACCAAATAACTTCTGAAAACGAAAAACCAGCGGCAATACCGTCAATGCGTTGTTCTGGAGACCGTGCACAGCTCTCTGTTACCATTCCCGACGGCGATAACGATAACCTGTCGGTGGTATTTGTCATCGATACGTCTGGTTCAATGACTACTGAAGTGACAACTGGTGATTTAGAATCTGATGGTTATAATATGATGGATATTGCTTGTCATGGCACAAATGTCTGTATGGCCGGACTTCGCGAGCACGATAAGGCAGGCGTAGTGTCTTTTAGTTCTTCCGCGTCTGTAGTCTGTCCATTGCGAAAGATGTCAGTGGGTAACAAAGGGTTATCCAAAGTTTCTCTGGCGGGTCTGTCACCAAATGGTTCGACCAATTTATGGGACGGTCTCAAGCATGCTCTTGAAATGCTCCCTGACGACGGTATTGTCTGTCTTCTTACTGATGGTGTTCCAAACATCCGTCCCATGCAGGGGGAGTTGAAAATGCTCGACAATTGGATAGACGAACATCCAAATTGGCACGGTCAAATCCATACTTTTGGATTTGGTTATAATTTGGATTCTGTTTTATTAGCAGACATTGCTCGAATGGGGTTTGGGTCCTATTCTTTTATTCCAGACAGTGCTTTGGTTGGTTCCGTGTTTGTGCATGCCATGGCCAATATCCGCACTACTCATACGGCTAATTACGTACTAACTGTCGAAACAGACGGCGTTATCGAAGGTATTGGACCCCATATCAAAACTTCGTGGGGTTATCACATCCCTGTCGGTCCGTTAACCTACGGCCAACGTCGTGACTATTTCCTTCAATGTTCCGAACCGATGAGTTTTTCTGTTGATGGTAAAGCCGTCACAATTGAGGAGGGCATTCCCGAATCGGACGAGCGACAACGTGTAGGATTGGCCATGTGTGCTAAACTACAGTCTCGTATTTCCTTGGATGCTATGATGTCGACTGTCACCGACCCTGACTTATTGGAAGACATTAAAGGTCAATGGATGGAAGCAATTGAGGAAACGGCTTTTAAACGATGGGGCAAACACTATTTGCCCTCATTGGGCAATTGTCATTTGACGCAGACGTGCAACAACTTTATGGACAAAGGCATTCAAAAGTATGGTGGTCATCGTTTTAAAGAATTGCGCGACGAGGGCGACACTATTTTTAACACTATGGCGGCACCACGCGCTAGTCATCGCGCCCGTGTTCAGCAGCGCATGACAAGTCGTGGAGAATCAATGCGACGTGCTCCGGTGACGATGGCGTCCTACAACTGTCGTTCTGGGCCTTGTTTCCCCGGATGGTGCAATGTTGAGACAAAGGATGGTGAACAAAAGTCTTTGGATACTGTTCAAAAGGGTGATTACCTCAAAACCCCTGGTGGGATTACCACTGTCCTCTGTGTACTTAAGACTCTGTGTCCCGATGGTACTGCCAATATTGTGAAGATAGGTAATCTCATTGTCACTCCTTGGCATCCGATTCGTCCGTCCAATCTTTGGATTTTCCCATCAATGATTGGTAAATCCGAAACCATCCAGTGTGAAGCTGTGTATTCGCTTCTTTTATCGACACCGTCCTGTTACATTGAGGGTATTGAGTGTATTGGACTGGCGCACGGTATTGAAGACGACAAAGTTGCGAGCCATCCTTTTTTCGGGACACAGCAAGTAGTCCGCGCCTTGTCTCAATGTATTGGTTATGAGCAGGGGGTTGTGACACTTTCTGGCCCGGAAGCAATCGAAAGAGATACCGAAACGAATCTTGTTTGTGGTCTTCGCAGTATTTAAACACTATATAATATATTAAAATGCAAGAATATCTTTATTTCCTAGGATATTGTGTAATAGTGGCTGTATTATTGTCTATATTATGGTGGTGGGTCTTTGCTCCGTATAAAAAATACAGAGAGGAGCAGTTAATAAAATTTACAACAGCCATGGACGTTCAAGAAGAGGAAGAGATTGAATTAATAGAGGAGAAAATATAATCAATAAAATTATCAATATAAAACTTTTAGTATAGCAGCCCCTCCCTTTCTTTTGACAAATTCGACCGAAATAACCGTGTCCAATACAATAAAGAGAGACGAATTGGCATATATATCCATTGAAGCGAATTTGTTACTGATATTTGCTGCTATATATGCAGCACTTGCAACCCAAGCGATTTGTCTACCATTGGCCATGACTTTAATGGCATGTTTGTCGTAGGCATTATCTGGGTCTCTTTCAAATGTCATTTCAGTATTAAATCTATAATTTGGAGCAAGGCTATGCATATTATTACAGATGACATGCATACTCGAAGAGCTTTGTTCTTTTTTATCATCGTCCGAGGAATCGTCGGAGGAATCGTCCGAGGAATCGTCCGAGGAACCACGCTCGACGACCTCCCACTCGTTCCAGACATCACCATCCGCTGTTTTTTCAAGACCGTTATATATATTTATTACTTCAGTATAAACATTTTTGTACAATGTCAGTGCATTTCCCTGTCGTTCTGTATCAAGTCTGGCATATAAGTCATATGGTGAGGTCGAATTGACTGCGACAACGACCTCGCCGTCTGGAGCTAAAGCGGCGATAAACGAGCGAACAGCATTGATGAGTTCGCTCATTTGTGGCCGTGTAAAGTAAATGTATTTCGCACGAGTGGTGCGAGGTTCGATGGTTTGGTTGTTAACGTATACTATTTTCGAACCTTGGAAACAGACAAACATGGCGCCCTCCATCTCTGTCGGAAACATTTCAATGGCCACTTGAATTAAGTACTGTAACCATTTACCAATATTCGCATTGGCTGTAATTGTCTTTTTTGACGCAGATAAGCTTGATTTCGAAGTGTACATGGACCCATAACTGCTTTTGATTTCAACTATAGATAACTTTTCCTCGTGTACGCATGTACCATCTGGCTGGCAAACAACGCTGATACCGTTAATGTCGTGTTTATAACGTGGCACGTCATAGACAATACCGTTTGAAAAAGTATGTTGTCTTCCGAAAATAGATATGGCTTCTTCTTTGACGATATTAAAAATATCTGAAGGCGATTTGCGTAAGCGATTTTTGATAGATTGAATGCATTCCCCTATTACTGATAATTCTTCAAGTGCGAGACGTCCTTCATTACCTAGTTTCTCTGCATAAAGGCGCATATAACTGTTCAACCATTTTTTTTTGAGGAGGGCTACAATATCTTCAACGGTCTCACAGGTTGCCGCTGCCGCTGCAGTGCTGTCAATATGGTCCAAATCTCTGGCATAGGCATTTTGACCGTGTGTTTCTTGTGTATTTTTCCCAACAATTGTGAGAGCATTGTGTTCCTGTACATGACCGTGTGAAAAAATGAGTTCCGGCAACATTCCAGATTCCGGTATACTGCCGGACTTTTTCGGTTTCAATGATTTTAGTCTACTACCAGGCGAAATCCCCTTGAACAACATTGCTGTTCCGGAAGCGGATATACGTGACATGGACTGAGAAATTTAAATATGGCTTAAATACTACAAAAAGAATGCGAGTATTTAATACACATATTTATTGATAATATGATTATCAATACTAACCATTTACCAGCATGGTCCATTTATACTATGATAGGTGGTGGTGTTGTACTTTTTTTGCTGTTTATATGGGCAATTGAGTACCTTCTTGGTTGTTTGACCTGTGCTCCCTGTAGAAAATGTTACAAAAGTCTCCACACTATTTTTTACGTGTTGTGTTGCTGTTGTCTTTTTTCATCAAAGAAAGAACAGGACTATGACCGCGTTTAACCACCAAAGTAATAAGGCCTCTCTGGAAACAGGAGTTTGCGCACGTGTCCATACATAATAAACAACCCCACTATTGACCATACTATTGAAATGGTCAACGACTGTCGTGGTACGATTGCAGAGAGTAATAGCGCTACACCCATATAAATGGCGACGACATCGGCCCAGATTGGCCAGACGATTTCTCGCAAATATCCATATCGGACCACGGCAATGCCGATGTGAATTAAGATAAGCGCAATAAACACTACGAAGGGTACTGTATAGGGCCACGAAATAACACAAAGAGTTGGGAAAGCGACAGCGAGGAAAATATCAAAGAGAACGGTTGACAGCGTAGAGTTGATAGACATTACTGGTGGTTGTGCCAGTGATTTAAATACATTTTTTTTATGACACAAAAAACTACTACTTAATTATATTTGTTTAAAAAAATGGGTTTCAAAACATAATGGGTTTCAAAACATCTGCCAATGATTGGACCGAAGCAATGTTCGTGACCATCATACGACCCGCCTTGCCCGACAATGTCACTGATTCACCATTTTCCAACTTAGTAATGAGTGGTCCACAAAGTAAGAACAGTTCCTCATAAGTTGGTTCTGTCATTTCTCCATACGGACGGGGAGTTGCATTGCGCTTGGCAGTTGCACGGGAAATAACAGAAGGTATCACACAGTTTACACCACCGTCCCATTCATTAAGGACCCACATAAATGTGAAAAGAATATCCTCTTTACGTGCAGACGCTCTGCGTTCTTCATCAGATGTTAATATTTCACCTCCGGGACGCAGTGGGACTTCAACAATATCATAATCGCCATTTTCATCCGATGGTTGTCTTTTATTCGCTATAGGGTTAAAAGTGACTCTCCTTTCAGCCGGTGTATCTTCCGAATCTGAATCAGAGGATGTGTCTGGTTCGTGTTTTCTAGTAGCTAATGCTGACATATTGTTTGAAAAATCATGCTGTATATAGGGTAAAATCAAAGAAAAAAAATAATTAGAAATACGCTATTTAAAAAAAAATGGAGACATGGTTATCTGACAAACGACCCCTTCTCAGCCTCGTGTTCACCTATTTGGAACTTCACGATGTTCAAAGATGGCGATTAGCCGGTACATTCGGGTGCGAGTACTCTGATGCACATGTCTCCCCCCAAAAATGGAGGGATATTGTCCGTACACACCCTTCGATTGTTCAATGTCCCATTTGTCCACAGGTTCGTCAACTTTCTAAGATGTTTCATTGTACCACTTGTTGTTTATTAACGTGTGGTTCACATGTTATGAGCTGTAATACATGTATGGCTGATATGTGCAATGTCTGCGCAAGAGGATATCGTCATAGCTGTGCCATTTTCAATGGGAGTTTTTAATATTCTCTTTCGATACCATGGCGGTCAAACCAACCAGAACCAATATTATCTGATATTGGATGTGATACTTCCTCTTCTATGGTAATTTCACGGTCGAACGAGTGGAAAATCACTTCAGAGACCGGTGAATCAAACATACAACTACGTAGTTTAACGATAATTTCGTCTTTTTCAATCACAAAATCTTGAAGAATAGACCCATGTTTACATGGTTTTCCACATTCCGGTATCGACCCATCAAAAGTTGCACAGACATTGGCAGAATCGAATCTGATGGTAGTACCCCTTGGAAATTCGCCTCCAGACAGTTTTGGTTGTTGGTGACGGGGAACAACTATTTGAAATACACCGTTCTCTCGCATTGTTCTCGCATTGTCGGAATCACTATCTGATGGAAGTGCCCATTTCCGGGAAAATGTGGGAGAATTGACGACTAAATACTTTTTATTACGGATGTCGGCCCGCGTACCATACCCCACAATGTTAAAATAGTACGCCTTTTCGGTTTTATACACTTTGTAACTAGCAGTGACGAATGGAAAGAAGAGTATGTACATTTTTAAATACATTATATATTATAACAAGGCCTCTTTATATTGTGTATCACTCTTTATATGCCACTTTAAAATATCTATTTCGTGTTGTATCTCATCTGTAGAAGCACAGTCGGGGCATTTGTCGATTGTCCATAACAATGCGCCTCCACATGTACACTTTGGCGCTATAAAACCAGATTGTTCATTGTACCAATTACGATAGGTCATAAGATGGTCTGGGATTGTAGACATGTTTTGAAAAATGTTTTAAAAAATTCTAAATTAGAAAATTCCTAAACAAGAAAATTCCTAAGAAAATTCGCAGAAAGGTCCTGAAAATTTCTAAATTAGAAAATTCCTAAGAAAATTCCTAAACATGTCTACAATTTGCACTCAAATTACTACTGCCGCCGAAACGTTACTGACTATGCGCAACGCCCCCGATACGCTACAGTCCGGATTACGCACTCCTAACGATAAAGAACTCCAACGTGGGCTTCCCTCGACGTTTAGTGTCCGTGATATTGTCAGACCCAATGGACGAAAAGATAAAGAATTCTTTTCACCAACTGGGCAGAAATTCCGTTCTATTAAGCAGGCGGTTATAAGTTCTTCTTAACCTTCGCTACGAGCGCTGCGATGTCCCCAAATTGTGTCTTTAGAAGTGTGTGTATGACGTGTGTCGAGCTGTGTGTGGTTTCTATTGGTTCTTTGTGTAATACTTCAAATGTAATTAATGTATATGCCATCATGAGATGTTGTGCTGGTAATTGTATGAGGAAATCCCATAGTTCAAATATTTCTTCAAATGCAACAGACTGTGCAAACCACAACATGAACCATTTAATAGTCAGTAGACTTGAAAAGGCCTCCGATTCATTGAGAATGACAGCGTCTAGAGAGGGTCTTTTTTTTCTCAGACGAGTGTGAAATTCTTCCATCCAGTGTCGGCGACACCAATGAAACCAGTTTATATTGAAATCCGGCATGAGAGGACGAATTCTACCGACTATCACTGAGAAACACCACCACGTATCAGCTTCTGCGTGTTCAGTATCGTAAAAAACGCGATATATTATGGTCATAATATAGTTAAACCCTTGTAAATAAGAATCTCCTTTATGAATAGCTGCGTACCTGATTAATAGTGTTTTTATTGTCTCTGACTGTTCTCTAACCCATTGATTGTTGGGATATGTCCTTGGTATATCAGCCTTTATAATTGAAAATGTTTTTGGTGATATTTTTGTTTCTTGTTGAATAAAGGTATAGTATAGATGGCGTTGATGGTCTGTATTTTTCCCCATCATTATTGTCCTCCATATATCTCTCCGCTTTTCCATTGTATTTTATGATTCGTCTGGGTTATACTGTAATTTTGGAATATATAAGTGTGTCGATATGATTAAATGAAACAGTTTGTACATGACCGAGCACTTTTAAAAACTGCTGTCTTGAACTCTGCTCAACACCGTCCAAAGCCTCTCTCTCTTGTCCGTTATAGATTGAATGACACTTTGAAACAGAATAAAATACTTCGTCACCAGTTAAATAATGAGAGACAGCTTAACAATCTGTTGCAGCAGATTCACGAGGAATTTAAAAATGCGATAGAATTGTATTCAAAGTTGTTGGAAAAGACTACTGAAGAATTAGAAGACAATGAACAACAGAAAAAGATGATAAAACACTTTGAAAAAATCCTTAGTGATTCATCCTGTAAATTAGAAGAAACATTTTATTAGTATTTAATATAAAGGGTAATTCATTAAATGCAAGCAGAACGTGTTGAAATATGTTCGGCTCGCCTGATGTCGAAGGGCGTTTCCGCTTCGTGGCTCGTTCCTTTGAATTCCGATGCGTCCGCAGATGACGTACTTGCTTGTTTCGCACAGTTTCTGTTGGATGGTTCCACCGTTCCTCAATATCCTATATTACAGAATTGTTTTACAACATTAACCACATCGAAAGAAGAGTGCATGTTTGTATTTATGCGTCGTGGTGCTAATGAAGCAGTGGGTATTTTACGCTCTAACAAGCCGCTTTGTTCACCAAAGGAACAATCTCTATTGAAACAAGTGGGGTTGTCATCCCGGTGGAATGTCCCTTTGTGGACCTGGAAGGAATCCCACCCCCGGTTAACGGAATCGATGGAATTTCAATGTCGAACCATTAAGGGGCCTTGTTTTGGGATATGGTGTTATCGATGACCCATGGGTAGACCCGTTGGATTACGTTGAAAAAGTTCCAACGCATGAAAATGTTCTTCCATGGCCAGTGCAAATTCTTCCCAATGTACTAAATCCAATTCAAAGGCCTCCAATTCAACGTTGTTTTCGACAGATGGTTCGACAATTTGAGAGGTAGACATTTTATTTATTTCGAAGGTCGTGAAACTGATCAACGAAAATCCAGTTATATTTCTATGTATCCTGGATGTGTGTCTGTTGGAGAATAAGTACCAATATAAGAGACTGGTCGATATGTTTTTTTCCACTGTATAACCCCGTCTCTGTGTTCAATCGCCAGTTCTGCCGCCGAAACAGTAGTCCATAGTGTGTCTTCTTCCAAAATCCCGGCCATTGTCAATACATACGACACGAATGCAGAACAAGTGAACACATCTGTTTGGCGCGGTATAGTGCGTCTGAATAATGCGGCGCACCAGTCTTTGGGACGAGTGTCATATTTATGGTCATATACTTTTTTTTGTATGTCTATAAGTGCCTGTCGGTCTAGACCGGTCCCTTCTCGTACGTAAATGGAAACTGTACCTGGATAACGCTGGGTATAAAACTCAATGGGTGTCAATTGTACTCCAAATTTGACGAGGCCATCTTGTGGGTCTTTTGTACCATGCCATGTGGACTCCCATACGAAGGTACCCTTGCATGAAGTCCATGGCGGGTCTACGACAATGAGTGCGGCATGGGAATATTTGGAGCCGGTACATAATTTAATGCAACAGTCTAACATTCCCATGCAACATTCATGGGGATGTTCGGAAAAGAGTAAAAGGTCACCTGTCTGTAGTTCTTCCATTCTTTTTAAATATAAATAACCTTTTTATAGTAATTTCGTTCTTTTTTCTGAATTTATACTATATAACAATTGAAAATATTACTAATGTCGCAGTGGGGTTTGGTTATTTCCGATAATCTCCCGTGGTCAATGGTCCACCTTTTTGTCCCTGCAATAGTCTCCATCTATGTAAGAGACATCTGGGTCCTCATTTCCGTTATTTACATCTTTGAATCGGTAGAATATTTAATCTCTCAAATTCCAGGAGCGGACTATTGGGCCGAAAATAATAATGCTGATACACTCGTGTCTGATATTGTAATGGGACTACTTGGGTTTGCAGTAGTGGTCATGTTAAAGGTTAAACAAACGGACGACAGGCCGTGGTATGCCATTTTGAAACCGAAAAAGAACAGTTCATCCTGTTATAAAAAGATGGCAGGACCGATTCATGTAGCGTTGTCGGCCCTGTCAACGATTTTTATTGTGGCGTCCGACAACATAGATATACCGTTAATTTGGCAGTATGTCGGGTTTGGTGGTCTCTATGTCCTGGTCGCGCTCTTGTTTGGGTTTAAAGAGTGGGCGATTTTTTCTTTTGTCTGCATTTGTATTATAAGTGGTATTTCAACGATATTGGGATACAATGTAATCGTCTCTCTTTGTGTTGTTTTAGTTGTTAGTGGTCTTTTTGTCGCGTTCCGTGGTATAGAGAAGAGAAAAGTGACAAAAAAACTCTTGGCAAAAAAACTCTCTATACTTTTTTAAACAAAAAATCACTATTAAAGTTCCCTCTGATTATATTACATGTCGAGATTACGCGGTTCTAATCGCATGGTATTGGGGGACCCTTCTATTGTTCGCGGTCTTCCATTTACACGATTGGGCAATAGTCCTCTATTTTTTGAGACTGAATTCTTTAAATATGCAGCGGCCCCACAATATCTTGTACGGTATAGCCTGGTACATAATTCACCTGTTTGGAACTGTACCTGTCCAGATTTTAGGTATCGACGGGCAGTGAATTCAACAATGTGTAAACATTGCCAAGGTTCGGCGATACTCATTAGAGCACCCACTCCCTTTGTAACGAGACATGTGAGTCCCATAACCCAGCAATCGTATGACATTCTGCATCAACTGCCTATAGGGGAGCCGCTCGCTGTCTTTGGTCCTGGTACCAAACTCCGAGTCGATGTCACGGGAGAGCCTGGTTATATCTCTTTTACACGTGGGCGGTGGAAATGTTATACCTGTGGTGGGAGAGACGGCAGAACATATCTCAAGGGCCGACAGTGTAAGCATATAGCCTGTTATTCCGAGTCCTTGGTCGATGACGATTATGAACAATATTGTACCGTGCTCGTTAATCGGGTTTTTTCTAGGGACATGCGACGACAGAGGAGACAGGGTAGAACAGCCTGGCAACGGTTTAATTAGCCAAAACGGAAGTTCTTTCAGCCAAAACTGGAGTTCTTTCATCCGATTCTTCTATTTCCAAAGGATTGGGCCAGTGTATGGGAGCTTCTGGTAGTTGTATTTCGGAGCATAGCTGTGAGTATTCCTCTTCTATGTCGTCGTCATCAACTTCCCATGGTCCTGTCTCGGTGGAAAGGGAATCGTTGATTTCGCAGGCGTCTGAAATCATATCTGTGAGGGTTTCCTGTAATTGTTCGACTTTTTCGATATCGTTTTCTTTCAAAAAATGTTGAAAGGCTCTCGAGGTTGTTTTCACGGCTTCGATGTGCATTTTTGTGACAGTTAAAGATTCTAGATAATATCTTTTGTCCATACAGGCGGTTAATCGCGCTTCTAGTTTTTTTTTATGATGTTTAATGACGTGGATTGAGCGTACGTGTCGCATGCATTCGTTTTTTTGTCGTAGTTTCCGTCTTGCGAGTTGTCGTTGTTCTCTTATTTGCATGTCGTATTTGTCTATTAAAAGATTGAGCGTTTTTTCGACCTGTTGCATTTGTTGAATACATTCGACAACTTGGTTTGTTTTATGTTGCCAACACAGGTTCCCCATTTTTATCTTGGTGATGTGGAGTATTTATATGTGGTGTGGTCAAACAAACATGTCGTTATCCGTCAGCTTTTATAGACCTTTAGAATACTTTGGTGGTGCCTTTAATCGGTTTGTAACTTGGTTTACCGCTGGTGAATTTTGTCATTGTGAGCTTGTAGTCCACACAACACCGGTCGATATTATGGACACTGTCAAGAAAATTTACCAGGCGGCCCAACAGGGTGAATATGCCCCCGAAGACTGTCAGCGTATTATTTCGCAAATTGAGTTGAACTTTTTCGATACAGCGTTTAGAAAAGCGGCACAAACATCAGACAATATGGTCCTGTCGTTTTCACTTTTATGGGGTCAACCCATGTCTGTCCGTGTATTGACAGGGACTTCTCACGACACTTGGTTCAAAATACCATCCACAAACGATTCAAACGCCAATTCCACCGTTATCATGAAGTCTGGACCTGTTGTAGAACCCCATCATTATTTGGACACTTTAAAATTTTCTATCGAAGAACTGGGTAAGGATTACGACCAGACAGGGGCCATTTGTTCCGTATTTCCGTCTTGGAGTGGGCCCAATCCCATCGAGCGTCGAGCGTCTTATTTCTGTTCTGAATTTGTGGTCACTGTATTTCAAAGAGTTGGATTCATGAACGATTTACCCGCCAAACATACAACGCCAAACTCTTTGTATAATTTTATGGTGTCATCTTAACGACAAAAACTATAAATAGGCGTTTCTCCATTCAAAATGGAGGACCCTGAGGAAAAAAAATCATTTACGGGCAGTGAAATTACTACACTACCGCTTAAAATATGTTCCTCAACGATTCGAATAACAAAAAATACTCTCTCCATGCAAGATTTAATCAAAACAACATTGTGTATTATCTCGTTACAATTCATCTGTACCCTTGCTATGACGTTGTCAAGGGGGGGGGAAACTACCTACTATTGGGTCGTCGTCTGTCAAATGCTTCCGCAATTAGGTTTATATATATTTATGTATGCTAATTTATTTTCTGGTGGATGGGGAGCACCGGATAGTCGTTTCTGGTGTGACGTGAAAATCATGTACGTGCGTGGTTTCAATACGATTCGAACTATTTCCAGAATGGTCTCGTTTAGCATTAATTTATGGTTAATGGCCATCGTATTACAGATTAACAATACGACCACGATGGCTCTCCTGCCGTTACTTGCCATTGTTTCTGAATGGCAAGCGGGTCTTTCTGAAAATAAAAACCAATATGATATCAAAGCTTTTGATAAATTTACAAAAGACGACGACCAAACACTTTGTCTGGAATCTCTCAACTACTTTCAATCTCAAAAAAACGAACAGGGGAAGCTGACGACGTCCTTTATTGTCAATTGTCTCATGAAGACCTATATAATCACCTGTTTGCTCGTGACGTGGCCATACACTGAAACTGAAATGACCTTTGGGATACCCATTATCGTGACCAGCGTCCTTTATACTTTTATAGTACCGGTCATTTTAGATTTGGTATATATTAAGTCTGGTCTAACCTTCTGCCAGGTCGAATTATATCGTATGATAATGGATATTATATTGCCGTTTGTTATCGTGCTCTTTTCCCTTGTGTAACAACTATGTGTATTTAAATTGTCATCTAAAATAGAAATAAAATGTTATTAGCTTATTTAAATGTACATGTACCCGAATATTCGGATTTATTGTTACAAGCCACTCCGTCCAAAGCCAGGGAGTTTGTAGCGCATTATAAAGTAAACCCCTCGGCTCTTGAACATTTCAACGCGCAACATCTTTTAGAAAATTCAGACCTTTGGCTCGTTGGCACCCAAGAAGCAAAGGAACGAGACGGGTGGCTTCAAGAAGCTTATCCGAAACAAGAGACACCCGATTTGGAGCTGACCGAATCTATTCTGACCTGTGGCAATTGCAAACAACGAAAAGTGGACTATTATCAGAAACAGACCAGGGGTGCCGACGAGCCGATGACGTGTTTTTGCAATTGTTTAAACTGTGGCAAGCGCTGGGTTCAATAAGAACATACCAATGGCACTCCCGGTCCCGCTGCTTCGCCAATCTGCTGTCCGTCCGAGGAGATACACCAACAAAAACCGGTCGAGCCGTGACATTGTTTTGGAAATAAATTGCCTTTTGAATCTAACTGAGGTACGAATTCGCCCACTAATAAACGAGCATTTACACAAACAATCCAAAGAGAGATTATGAACCACATCGTATATAAAGAAACCTCCTTTAAATATGTTAAATGAGCTGTGAGTGTCTATTATTCTTACCCATTCTTTTTTATCGGTTTATTGTTTGGATGATACCCTGCTGCTTCAAATATACCCACAGACACCGAGAAGCGTTCGACATCCAACTCCAGTGGACCCACTCCAACGACGGTGGGTGGTATTCTGACTTTTATAGAAAAAGTATCAGTACAAGAGACACCTTTTACGTCCTGTTCGGGTTACGATTGCGCAAATTGGGAGAGGTCAATGTCGAGAAATTTGTCCAACGATTGTCAGAAAACATGAATACGAAAGGCCAAGTCCCCTCTATGTTTATACCTTCGTGGTATTCGGGATTTTCTCCAGTTTATAAATTAGACGATATTGACACTGTCGATTCGAATGCTTTTTTCCTCATTATGGTTTGGTGGATGTGTGAAAAGGACTATACTAAAATGAACAAAGGTCTGTACCTCTATTGTCAACGCGCTTTTCGATGGTTAGAAAACAATCAGTGTACTAACACCATGTACGAACCCATTGGCGCTTCCTGGGAAACGACACGACAACACGATGGGTACCTCTTATTAACCAATGTTATTACCATTCAGGCCATCCGCTCGCTGGAACTCATCGCCATGATTCAAAAGGACACAATATTACAAGAAGCGTGTATTGAAAAACATGGTAAATTTCTTCAGAAATGGCAACCGGAACTGTATAGGACACAAGAAGTATTGCCAAGGGTACTCGCAGTTCACTGGGGCATGGTGCCCAGTAATTTTCTTTTGTCATTTAATCAAGAATTACAGGCGACATGGATACCACTGCGGACAGCCGGGCCAGTCATAGACAAAACAACTTTCAGTTCGTGGGTGCGGGGGAGGTCAGATATGCACACTACCGTCGTATGGCCGTTTGTTGGGTTTTTATGGATATCCATTCTGGCAAAACGAATGAAAATGGACCTCGCAAGGACATGGTGGGCCTCCTATATCGAATTCCACTACCCACAAACCCTTTATGATATGTATTCCAAAGAAACAGGCAACCCTATTCATCGTGCCTTTTTAAAAGCCTCACCCGTTCATTCGGTGACAATATCAATGTACATCGCTGCAAATCACTCGATTTCGGGCTTGGCAGGGTGTAAACAGAGCCAATCCGTCTAAATATCACTCAATTTACACATAAGTTTTATTAATTTAGAGCCAAACTTAAATGTCAAAAGATGTCGGATGGCTTAATCGATTTCATATCGGCCGATTTGGCAGCCAGTAATGACCAACTTGGTGAAGATGGAAAAGACGGCAAGACTTATCTGGTGGAACTCGCTAAACAATACACAGGCGATTACGATGGTCAGACCGTCCGCCTCAAAAAAGGACATCGTCTTGCCGTCAAGACGTTTAAATCCAAAAAATCCATCAACAAAATCAAGAAAGAAGCCGAATATCAACAGGTTTGCGCGGTAGCCGGTATTTCACCCCTAATCGTCGGTGTCAACTACGAGGAAAAATATATTGTGATGAATGCGCTAAATGACTTGCCTGCAAAAGAGTATGCAAACCAGGAACTCCCCGACAATATACAGTATATGATTTGCGCCTTGATGGGTCGCCTTGACCAAGTCAAAGTGTTACATGGAGATATGAATGCACTCAATGTGATGGTCTCTGGCCACAGGCCATACATGATAGATTTCGGATTTGCAAAGAAGATTACGGCGGCAGTGTACAAGAAACACGGCGCGCATCCAAATTTCACGGTGTCGTTATGGGGGTTGGTCCGTGGATTTTCACGGTACAAAGTCGGGTGCGCTATTATGGAGGCCTGTATGGAGACTTGTAAAGCACGGAATGATATTTCAGAATATATAAACAGGGGTGAGATATTGTTAAGTGGAAGTAAAAAACGAAAGAGATAGTATATAAGATTCTAAAAAAAGAAGTGTCATGTGTGAGAATTCATTTACGTGTTATTCGGAAGTGTATTTTGCGGGGGTATTTTACGAGGGAATAGGTTGGTTTTTCAGTATGTTGGTGGCGGCCTTTTGGTTGCAAATCCTTGCGAATTTTTTATGGTTGAAAAACACACAACTTTCTCGTGAAATATTGCAGGCTCCCTTGAATTCTTCCAAAAGAAAGGCCTTAATTGGCTGGTCCGTATTTTGGACGGGTATTTCCACATTGGTCTGGATATTGAGGATTGTCCTTATCATTGGCAACAATGTTTGGATATTCATAACTATTCTACTGGGCAATATTACGGGTACTTTTTGGGCTTCTTCCGTCCAAGTGAAAGATGGCAGTACATTTTTGACACTCCTAGATTCCAGAGAGGGGGATAAAATACTATCAATACTGAAAGAGAGATTAGACAATTTAAATATAAAAAAAAAAAAGACATTGGTTTTATAACTATATAATAGACTGTATTTTAATTATATATGTGGGAAAGTAGTGTACAAGTTGTTGAAGATGGCACCGCCAATGGTGTTGTTTATCACTCCCCAGTGACCGTTCAACAGCGTCCGTCCGTCAAGTACAAAGTTTGCACGAGTTCAGCAGGGCGCGGACATATCAAACACCAACAACACCATATCAGACTAGGGGCGTACGGCGTCGCGGGCCAGGATGTGTTTGGACATGACCACCATTCTATCTCTGTAGCCGATGGTCATGGTAAAGATGGCCTTTATGCAGCATACGATGCCATACAAATGCATCACGAGATTAAAATTGACCCTACTGACCTTGTCCAAGACCTTCGAAAAGTGGAGACCACTCTTCGTGCTAGAATAGTGTCACGATTGTTGGCGGCAGATTTTGATTATTCGGGTGCAACGTTTGCAAATATGACTTTCGTGACCTTCGGGAGTCGTCGGTGGTCCATCACGGTCAACATTGGTGATTCAGAGGCCTTACTCGTTTATAAAAACCATATCCACACTTGTTCAGTGGCCCATAATTGGGACAATTTAAAATTGTACAATAGATATGTAGGATTGGTTTCATTGCCCAAACCTGTCTGTTACAATCGGTGGAATGCCAGTAAGTATCGACTACAAAACGCTGAGGGTAAATACCGCCCAATTATGATGTACGACATTGCAAAGAAAAAAGCTGTCGTCAATATGGACAATGCACATTGGGTGTCTGAACTACACACGATGATGAAAAGACCGAAAATACGCTACGGTACTCAGAGTTTGCGCCTGTTCGATGAGGCGCATGAAAATTGGGGTTCCTGTGTGGTCTTGAATGGAAGTGCACGTGGTCAGAACATGGCAACTTTTGGCGATTGTAAAGAACGCTCTCTTACAAAGGTACCGGTGGACATGGTCCATGTGTATATCCACGAGATACCAGCAGACGAGACTGTTATCGGTCTCGTTCAATCGGACGGTATCTCTAATATGTTGTCATTGCAAGAATGTGGTCAGATAGCCTGGTCTTCTGTTAATGCGAAGGAATATATTTCTCATATTTCGAATGCAAGAGATGACATGTCAGTGGCAATGTATATTTCAGAACCCATCGTCGAACGATGATTCCATATCCAATTGCGTGAGACATGTTTTACAAACGGGACAGGCCTTTGCCGCGGTCAATGAGGCTGACATCCCATGACCCACGCGCTTTATAACGGCGTTTCGAGAGACGTGTGTCCTTTTCACGTTGACATGACAATAAATGCACGCCAACAAGACCATCAGGAAACCGAAGAGTACTGGGTGCCACCTAAATGTATGTGGAAAACGATGGAGACATCTGATATACCACAATAAAAGTGCTTCGGTTATAATTATTGTAGTTTTCCCTAGATATGCACATCGGAGTTCGTCCGAGGCGATGCTTTTACCGATGCTATTGTGAAACCAGTGGTCTGACCACCGTTGAGAAAGTGCCCACAAAATAATCACAAATAAAATGGAATAAGTGGTGGTTGTTGACATCCAGACCACCACAATAATGGAGACTGCCAGTGGCGAGACATAGGAAAAGGCGACTGACATTACGAGTGTAGCGGCGATGTAGTTGAAGACAGACCAATGAAAGACTGACCAAAGTATTACAGTGGATGCAATCACATTCGTCAGTATTCTTTCGCCACGCAGCCAGGTATCGGGGGGAATGCCCAAAATAGTAGCATGTTCAGCGCTGGCAAACCTTATAATAGTCACCACTGCAAAGTAGACGAACCAATAGACGTCCATTACGGCTGTCATTCGTTGTAATGAGGAAATACAAGCTGCTGTTAGTGTGATATGAAAGACTGTGGCACATTGGCACCATATAGCCTGTTTTCCTAACATGATGAATCAGACAATCTGGGCCTATATATTCATTTTGGGGTATAAAATCCATCCAATAGTAAAGCATATTATGGCTGCTAGGTCTTCGTATTCAAAAAAGTCTTTACCGCGGACAATGTCGGAGGCTAGTGTCGCAATTGGGTGGACACATTCAAAAATTGCGACACCGTCTGGTGTCATCTTATCAGAGAAATAAGCAATGAGCCACAGTTTGATGCCAGAGGCAACTGCTGAAATTAATAATACGAACAACCACTTATCAAGTCTGGCCGAGGTGATAGAAACAAGGTGCTGTGGCGTCCAGAGAATCATTAAAAAAAGCATGATAACAACACCAATTGTTAATCCAGTCGTGATGGCGCGCGTTTTATCCTGTTCCACATCTTTGAGCATGATAAAGAATTCCGAAAGACACAATATTTGGAGGAGAGACGCACCGAGAGACGTCCATACTATATACAATTCCGCTTGAAATGAAATAGAAGACCAAATACACAAAGTACCACACATGGTTAGAATCAAGGCGGTTGATTTGTATTCACAAAGTACGGAGCGTGTTTTCAAAACGACTAGGAGGGGGATAAAAGACTGGAACGAGACGCTTATACGATAACCCGTCCATAGCACAGAGAGAGTGTACATCAAAGAAGGTATCACCCAACCAACAAGTGCAAATTTTATCCACCAATACCAGGATTTATTGGGTGATTGTTGTCTCCAAGTCAGTGGTTGAAAAAAAAACACCATAAACACAAGCCTGAGCCAGTGCATGTGTATTATTGAAGCATCAGGGTCTTTGGAAGCCATCCACGTCAATTCATAGTCCCAACATGCGTGCCCTATCGCTGATACAAAAATAGCAGCCAGTTCCATCTATCATTTGTACAGAGTATTAAATAGTGATTCATGTAAAAGAAATATTAAACCTATTTAACAGTACTCTACTTTTATGAAATGCATTCTGCTACTAAATCAGATAGGCAATGTGAAACAGTGCGCACTGTTTCTAATATCGTAACTGCAGCCTGCTTATTGGTTATAACAATAGGGTTTTTGGTGGCCGGGACATGGACAGTGCGCACCGTGCAGTCGTTACAATCTACCTATCACCCTGAAAGATTAACCTCAATGCTTGATACTGTTGCTGATACATTGGACAGTGTACACCAAACAACATTCTTACTCAAAAGTGGAAAACATGTCCCTCTTATGGACGACCTCCATCGTTTTGTAGAATCTTTGGAAAATTTAGCGGTGGCTCTTCAAGTATTACCTGTTGAAAAAATGGTAGAAGAGTCAGAATCATGGCGACAAATGTCCATACATTTCTTGGACGGTGTTAAAAAATCCATCACCGACCTGTAGGGTTTTCGTAATGCCAAACGTCCAGGAAAAGCTCCCATACAAGGTCTCCCAGTGACCTCTCTTTGACATGTGCACCCCACATAGCCCCCAGCCAATTCAAAGTGATTATAGACGGTACGGAGTCGACACTATTCACGATATTATTAACTACAAAAAAACGTTTCAAAATTTGCATATATAACAGTATGGAAGATAAAGTAATTGTTTCTTCGGCTGAAGCGCTCGCCGGTCCGTGTGCAATGTGTATATAGGCAGAGATTTGTTCGGCCGAACCAGGAGGGCTGGAATATCTGTCAAAATAGGTATCTGTAGTTTGGCCACATCGTTGATATATTTCAAACACTGCGATATTTCGAATGTCAACGAGCTGGATATTGTTTAAAACGGGAGTCTGGATAAAATGACGAAGTATTATCGCTGATTGTTGCCTTATTGTACCACTGATAGTGTTCATTAATTCCAATGCTTTACAAACAATAGATTTCGCCAATACCTGAACCCGTTCTGGTGAATTTGAGAGTTCTTTATCCAATGCCTGCAGGAAAAAATGCTGAAGTACGTTTTTTGGTTCTGTCATGGATAAATTTGAAACAGAGTTCCTTAACTTTTCAACCTGTTCCGTCCAAAGTAAATGCTCTGCACTGTAGTCCATTTATATTAAACAAACCACTGATATATATTCAAAATGCTGTAAATCGTGGATTCAAACTATAAACCAGCAAAAAAATAAACAATGCTCGAAGAAGGCTCTTTCGAAGAATTGGTCGATGAATGTTATATTTGCATGGGACCCTGTAAAACAAAGTCACCCTGCAAATGCGCCACGGTTGTTCACCCATCTTGTCTGGAAGAATTTAGAATGAAATCCGGCCACAACGAGTGTACCATCTGCCTCGACAAATATCCACAGACTGTCTCCTACTCAGCGCACATCACGACTTTATTTTTTTATTTAATCCTTTATCTTGTCAGTGGTGTTTTGGGACAATTATTATTGGCATTGGTTCAACAAGAGGAAGTGGGTCTAAAACCACCATGGTCGGTAAAATTCACAATTGTTGCGTTGTGTATTTGCAGCATCGGTGGAGTTGTAAGGTACATTGTTAAAAAATATCGCGTATAAAAGACTTCAAGACTTCTTTAAAGTAATGTTTTTAGTTATTTTATTAATATGTATACATTCACTCTCTGCTTGTAAAATTGGACATTATGATTTGTGGACCTGTGCCTTGAGAGACACATGCATGAATAATTTTCAATTACATACCGCCGCCAAAGAAAGTAAATCATCGCTCAAAAGACCATTTATAATGGCCGTAGAAGGTCCAAAATACAAAAAATTGTTTGACGACTGTGATACAAACAATGATGGGTGTATTTCAATGATTGATATCCGCTCGGCGGGTCTCAAATGTAAACGTTCGTGTATATGGAGAAGCACTATGCATGATTTACTATGTTAACGGTGTACGACACACCGGACAAGACGGGGAAAGAGCCGTTTCGAGGGCCCATCTTTCTATACAGGCAGTGTGGAACAAATGGGCACATTGAAGTACCAGAAGATTCTCTGAAAAGATTGGCTCCATGCAAATGCTACACGAATGACCCGTCTGTTGCCCAGTAGGGCGCTGAATTCGATAGGGAATAGTTCGATATGGAGAGGGAATAGGACGGGGAACGGGAGACTGTAAACGGTGCGCTTGGAAAGCATATACCGCCGTAGCTGTCACGAGTGTCGAAACAGAAGGCCCGTCGACCTGTACCATGTTCACGTGTCGAGTAGAGTGTTCAATGTCAATTTTAATACAAAACCCACTGTCACAACGGTACTTGAATAGTATATCCTTAATATTATAGGGAGGATTATAAATAATAACATGTCTTTTTAATACACCATGCAATGTTGTAATGGGAACATCCGTCCGAAAATAATCAGTACATTCACTTGACATTCATTGATGTGTATATATCCTTTTATACTAATCGGTCTTACTTCCTTCATCCGATGTTCTCTCATCCTCTGTTCTCTCATCCTCTGTATTAGTGGTCGAAGACGTTCGACCACCCGCCAATCTTGACCAGATATTCTCCAGATAGGGTCGTAATTTCGGTAGTGTTGGGATTTCCTGCACCAAAACAACACCGCATATCAATCCGATAAAGAAGTAGAACATTTATATAAAAAAGATGTGATTTAAATAGTCCATTACACACTAGGCATCTCGCCACTAAAAATAGGTGTTGTCGCACTGACTTCCGGTGATGACTCTTCGGCATTTTCAACAACAACAGTACCTCGCCAGTTATGAATCATTGTTTGTACGCTAGGCAGTGGTAACTGTTGTCCCATCCACACTCCAATAATCCAACCAAATACAAACTCTAACATTTACCTCTATAAGCATTTGTTTTGTAGTTGTAGAGGAGAAAAGATTGGATTTATTTGCACGCTGTTATAATAGAGCTTTCAACTTTTCTCCAATGGACACCAAACGGCAATAATTTGCGCAACCATGGTCGACCACCATCTTTGTAGCGCTCGAACAACTGTTCGACGGTATTAATATTTTCTGCTTTGAACGCCGTCACCGATTTGGGACCAACTCCCACCAAATCTCGTATCTTATGGATTTGTTTACGGGCTGACACGACATTCGAACCGGGATTGGCCCTGAGCTTGAATGTCAAATCCATCGACCTTTTCCCTGTGGAAGCGTTGGAATTGCCCCTGGCTTTGCCCCTAGCTTTGGCGTTGGAACTGCCTCTGGCTTTGGCGTTGGAACTGCCGTTGGAATGACAATGTTGACAAAGTCGTGACAAAGCCAATGCATCGTCAATGGCCACATGTGCATTGTATTTTTCTCCAAATATTTTCTCATAGAGAACGGGTTGAGAATACGATTTGTGGCCAGGTAATTGCTTTCGAAACAATTTCAAAGTGTCATACTGTTGAATGGCGGGGGTAATCACAATGCCTGTTCGTAAAGCACATCCTTGTAATACTTTAAAGTCGAAGGAATTTCCATTGTGAGCGAGCCAACTATCCTTTCCTGACCATTCGAGAAGGTCATGAAGGGCTTCTCTTTCTGGTACGAATGCTGGACCGTGGGCACCGTTAAACCACCGGACAAAGTCATCGGCTTTTGTTTCCAATTTTCGCGCCAACCATACTTCTGGAGATTCTTCTTTCTGGAACATCGTACGGTCCACAGAGTTACGTCGAACAAGGACTCGTGACCAAAAATTCAAAGTGGGTCCTGGTTTTTGATGAATTGATTTCAAATGTTGAATGAGTTCATTACCGGAATGTAGTTTGACATTGATGGGATTTACCAACCGCATAAAACGTTTGTCCTGTTGCTGCCAATGCACTGCGCCTATTTCGATGATTCTCGTTTCGAAACGTTTCTCACCGGATGGTCTTACATTATCTGGAATTTTTCCAGCGATAGTTGTTTCTAAATCAACACAAATACCGGAAGGAATCATTATGCAGTTTTAAGTAAAGGGTTATATAGTGTTATTTTATGTTTATCTATTCCAATTTTTCCTCTTCCAATTTTTCCTCTTCCAATTTTTTCTCTTCCAATTTTTCTTTTTTATTTGGTTTTTGAATGTACAAATAGGAGATAATGCTAACCGTTGTCAATCCTACGAGAACTATTCCTAGTATGTATGGTTGTGGTTTCATTTATATATAATACATGGTATTATATAGTGTATTATTTACATATCGCACCGTAAAATATAAAGACAAAGCAGATAATAGGCAGAATCATAAACAAAAAAATGAGGAATTTGAAGGGAAACCATGTTATACGCCGACAACATCGAAATCCTTTCGAATTATGGGTTCGTTGTTGGACTAAGATTGCATTTTCACGGTAAGAAACAAATAATTCGTCGTATATATCGGTCGCCACACCGGGTAGATATGAAAAATAGGCACGTTCGAATTCGTTATCCATTTCCATCAGGAATTCCATGGCCAGTGTATTGAAAAACATATTGAGAAAATCTTGTTCCGAAAAAATAACCCATAGATTTGTCAGATAGACCAGTATATTAAAGCCAAACTCTTGAAACGTATCCAACATCACAATATAGCTATCGGATGGCATCATTTTCTTCCGGCGGGTTCTGTCAACTATCCCATCGTACATAAAGAACGACTTTATAAAATAAAAGATTGACGCAGAGGCCATCATTAATCGTTCTTCAATTTTGGCCTGATTTGGACAGAATCCACCTTCGTAGGTCCGAGTCTGATGACTTACAACAGCTATATACATCATCCACTGTGTGATAAAAATAAGTATTGGTAAAGCAAGTAACAGACTGAATATATGCGAACAATACACTGCGTTTCTACGTTTGAGAGCGGCGTTTTTATGACCATTTGTCAAGTGGTAGACCCATAAACTAAACATTCCAAACTTAGGGTCCGATAAGACCGCCTCCAATTTATCATCGTCGGTTGTAGTATCGGAAACCCCTTCTTCCTGTTGTTTGGGGGTGACGCAGGCAGGAAGAACCTTCCTTTCAGTATTTGTACCTACAAATGTATCGCCTGTCAGTGTTTCACGAACATGTGCCTGTAAAAATTCAACAGAGGACATTTTAATATTAAATTCTAATATTAATTGATTAAATAACTTATGTGATATAAAAGTGGACAAAGACACTCGGAAAGAACTCGCAACGACGAAAAGAGACGGTATCGGAGACTGTATTGAAATTATTTTTTTTGTCTTTTATGTGCTCTATCAGCTTTCGTCGTTGCAAGTTCTTCTTGAGTGTCAAAGTGTTTTATGTCGTTTCCCAAAGTCTGCCATCCCTCTGTTTGCTGCCTGGCGAAAAATTCTACCCGGGGAATGTCGCCTAGTAGTCGAACAATCATGTCTCGGACACATTCGGGTTTTCGAGAATGTTCTCGACGGGGTGTCATTACAACAGGTGTGGACGAATCTTCCAACAGTGATAAAAAATTAACGCGCGCATCAGGGTCCTCTTCATGGACAATGGACGTCATAGACGAGGCGCCACGCGGCTCTTCGTCAGGCAATAGTCGTTTATAAGAGGCTATTTTTCCACGAACCGCCACTAAACAAAGTTCAGCATTGGAACGCGTATAGTACCCTACACCAAAAGCGGGACGGTCTCCGTCCTTGGTGGTTTTCACCCAATTGACGAAACAGGTCTTGTATTTAAATCCCCAAGCTTTAATAACGTTCAAAGCTTCTTGCAATAAGGGCATTGTGGCCCACATAAAAAGGGCTGTGTCTTCTTTACAGATACGTTGGACGGAAGGACCTAGTCCACAGAGTTCTTTCACTGGCATTGATGGATAGATAACGGTACCATTTTTCCGCTTGAGGACTCCGTTTTTGACAGTTTGTTGGTATTTCCAAGGTGGGTCGGCATAGATAACATTGACAGAGTTTTCTGGAAAAGAAGATAATTGTTCTGCAATCATTTTTGTACTAATATAATATAGTTATAGATAGTTAACTTAAGTTTTACTTATTTTTTTTTACTTGCACTTCTCTTTGAAATAGAAAAAATTAAGGGCAGTGAATACGACAGTATCTAGAATACCAGCTACTAGACCAACAATAGCAATGACGTATGGATTGTAATCTTCGAAATAGACGTTGAAATCTATATTCAAATCTTCAGAAATATCCTCGGAAAAGTTAAACCAACCGACAATACCTGCAAAGAGTCCGAGATTGATAAGAGAAAGTACCGGCTGCAACATAAAGTGCGCACGAATACCATAACCCCAATGAGTGGCTATAGATAACAACAGTAAAAGAATGTTGATAACGACCACTGCTACAGAAATATTAAACAACTGTAACAACTGGTTTGTTTGGTCCGCTGTCTGGACTGGACATGTAGAATTAGCAGCTATAGAACCATCGAGGCGACATTTAGTGTACCGAGCTTCCCAGTCGGCCCCTTCCTCTGCAGTATTAGCATTAAGAGAGGCTAAGATGAGTGCTCCAAATAAAGTCATAAACAAGTAAACGACATTGTTATAAAAAACGCGAGCAGTTCTTCCGTGTAAGTCTAAGAATCCCATGTGTAAATTTTATAAAAGAAGTGTCATTTATATAGCGTCTTTTCATAACTTGTCTCTCATGTAGAAAACGTTGCCCCGCAACCACATTTTGATTCAGCATTAGGATTATTGAAAACAAACCGAGAACCCATCGTATCTTCTTTCCAATCTATTTCAGTACCCAATAAATGCAACATCGATAGGTTGCAGGTGAACAGCGTGATTGACCGCGTTGTTGTGGAAATCACCTGCTTTTCAGCTTTTTCAGGGGTTGTGCATGGCTCGAGGACATATTCAAAACCATTACAACCACCCGCTTTACAGGAAAATAACAGTTGTGGTGAGCGTTTGGCCATTTCAACAGCAGCACGAGCAGTAACACGAATTGCCATTGAAAGGAAACAATAGACTGTTTATAGGTTAAAGTGGTAGAACCTAGGATATCAGAGGTCTAAAAGCATAGACCCATAACTCTGTGTTTTCTCTTCACTGGCAATTCGTGTTAGTGGCTTGGGACAAATGCCATTACCTCCAGATGTTCAGAGTATAAAAGCTTTGATATCTTTCTTAATCATGTACCAACATCTTGAGAATCTATTGACACCCCTCACCAACCAAATTCCAGACGAAATGACAGCGTCTCTCTATACTCTGGTCTCCAAACACCGCGACACTATCGACACTATCAGAGAACATTACAAAACATGTCCCACACACGTAGAATTCATACAGACGTCCATGTATTCGATGCGGAAATTTCTACTCGAAAATGGGGTAGAGTATTCACGGAAGGGTCTACAATCAGCGAGGGTACAAATAAAGTCCGTAACCAAACGCTTTTCACAACAACAAAAAAAGACGGACCGCGCAGCACAGGCTATTTTGTTTTTAGTGATGGAATATATCGACGAGACACCCTTTGTCAATACAATATCCCTCGACAATGCCCCCATGCTGGCAGTCTTAGGGGTTAACGTATTTCTACTTACATTTGCCACTGCACTCGTCATAGTTAGCGGGATAACAAAGGTCATTACACAAAACAGTACGACGGGCAATCCAAAGTTGGTACCAGACGACCACCCTCTTGACGGAGCACTACCTACACTCGAAATTTAGCCTGGACATCACGAACAGCAGTTTTTATCGCATCCTCAGCCAACATAGAACAGTGTAATTTCACAGGAGGTAGTCGCAAATAACTAGCAATGTCTTTATTGGTTATAAGAAGCGCATCGTCCAGAGTTTTCCCCTTGACCCATTCACTTGCCACCGAAGAAGAAGCTATAGCTGACCCACACCCAAACGTTTTAAACTTAGTTTGTACAATCACTCCTGATTCATCCACTTCAATATCCAGTTTCATTACATCTCCACAGGCAGGGGCCCCTACTATCGCAGACCCCACTCGTTTGTTATGGTTATTAAGGGACCCTACGTTACGAGGGCGTTCGTAATGGTCCAATACTCTGGAATGATAAGCACGACGGAAAAAACGTAACATTTAATTCAAAAAAAGAGTTTATTTATACCTTTAAAAAACGTTTATCACTTGATATGTTGATGAAGTTCCCCGAATGTTTTCCGGTAATCGGGGTCATCAGGGGACCTTTGGTCAGCTTCTAACGGAGAATACCATACTTTACCAAAGGTGCTTTCGTATCTGGTATATTTACCTACATAACCTTCATAACCTTCCATGATTGTACGTCCCCCATAACTAATGGCATTGTATCGTTTTGACCGCGTTTTATTATAGGAACATTTCGCACCATCTCTGTAGAACAATTCTTTGTATAACAATTTACCGTCACTGTCCTCAATTTTAAGGCCATCCGCTTCTAATTCTTCAAGTTCTTTCTCTGTAAAGTAGACAATCTTTACAATGGGACCTCTGACGACATATTCGGAAAAGCCATTGTCGAGTCCACTACTACCAACTCCATCGACGTACGAACGCGTGTAGATTTTTCGTTTAATCAATTCTATAGCTTCTTCAGCCTCCACTGCTTTTACAGCCGCTGCGTGGCGTTCTTTATCTAGTACTGCAAGTGCCTCAAAATGTGCTAATACTGCTGGGGTTTTCCAATTCTCTAAATAATATTTCCAGGCATTCTTAGGTTTTGGAATATTTTGGATTCTTTCCAAAAAATTTGACGCTGAGGTCGTTTTATGTTGGGCAACTATTGGTTCGGCAGGTAGAAACTGTCGGAACATTTGTGGTCGTAATACCCACTTAAATATAGACAAAATTCAAAACAACAAAATTCAAAACAGATGAATTCAAAACAGATGGTAGCAACGTTTCGCAAATATACGCGACAATGCAGGCCCGTATGGACACTGACATGGCGGGAATGTGTTTCGCCGTCCATTCGCAGTGGTGTATCGACCGTACGTGAAGAAGACACGGAGTTTAACAAAGGTATAGCAATAAAATATATAGAAGAAACAACTATACTACAGACAACTATACAAACTATATTAGAGTATTTGGCTAAAAAAACGGGAAACTTGCTCACATATACAGCGAAAACATCGTCCGGGTATCGTCACACGATTTACACGTCTGAATGGCAAGCAATGAATTATTTTATTGCTATTTTAAATATAGTAATACGGACTAAAGTCTAAAAAAGATTGGAACAGAAGAAAGCGGAAATACACTCCAGATGAGCAGCCTTCAAACTTCGGAACGAGACAAGGTCCGCCAAGGCGTGCCCGTGCCAACGGGCGACCTTCCCGGCCTGTGCACTATGAGAGATAGACGTTATCAGAGCATACTCATAGCCGTTCATTATATAAGTGTCATTGGCAATAATTGTTGGACGTACAGTGGATAATTTCTGATGGGCGACATCGCTGGCAATGGCGAGAAAGAGGAGATGGTCTTGCCAATAGTGTCTGTCAATGATTGGGGGGAGTTTATCCTCAGACGTGCTTCGTCCACGTCTTGGAATACACTTTCTTCGTTTATACATTTAAAATATTTTATTATTTAGAAGTTTCTAATACCAAAATTCTCAAAGAATCTCTAAATTTAGAGAAATGTTGCTATACGTTGGAGAGGTTTCATTTCTTCTTCTTTGTCAACGTCGGAACTTCGGGACAAATCAGGTTCTTATGAGGATAGTTTGAACAACATTTGAACCAAAGATGGTCGTAGCACGTTTTGCCACCCGTGGTTGTTTTTTTGTGAAAGGAACTACCCCACAATTCTTCGCCCATTTCCCTTTTGAGATTTTTTTCAAAATCGCCAATACTTGTTTCGACTGGGATGCCATTATTCTCACAATATTTTTTCCATGAATTTGGCGCTTTTTTCCGCACATAAACCTTGATTGCGCGCGCCCGATGCCCGTCATCTGTTTTGCAACCGGTGTGGCCTTTATCCAAGCACTGTTTGTTGCATTCTGTCGTGCCGCAATACGTATCAAACCAATCCTTGAAACCCTTCTTGGCTGAATTTTTATTCTTCTTTTTGGTTGAATTTTTATTCTTCTTTTTGGCGAAACTTTTATTCTTCTTTTTGGCGAAACTTTTATTCTTCTTTTTGGCGAAACTTTTATTCTTCTTTTTGGCGAAACTTTTATTCTTCTTTTTTTTAGCCCATCTCCAGATTCGATTAAAATTCTCTCTGGAAAAGTAATTCATTTCGTGTTCCATCGTGGTGTCTTTGTATTCGATGGTGTATACTCCTTGACGTCTACTCGTGATTATCCCTCCTGACCATGGACTGTTTTTCGTAAATCGTACTTCAATAGACTCTCCTTTCTTTGGCTTACGATATACGTCATTTTTGGAATATTCACCCATTTCGGTCAGTGTCAACTCTTTGTTATTTTCTGCAAACTCTTGCAAACTCCAGAAAATTTCATCTTGAGGTTTTGGTACTTTCTTTTCGTTGTAAATATCCACATGTCCCCCTTTCAAATAGTACACATAATCATTATCACTGTCTTTATAGTAAGACCCTTCGGTACATTCGTCGTATGGATATCGAATACCTGGCCGCTCAACTGTAGGGTTCGGTTCTAATTGCCGGGTCTCGGACGTAATGTACTCCATCATTTTCAAGACAAACACTGAAAATATATGACGCGGTGTGTACTGATTAGCAAAATTGATATCTTCAAACGTCCTACCATTGTCCCAGGATACTTTTGGTTTTGTATCCTTCCCCAACACACAACCCCATATTTTATTGTTGTAGTTGATATATATTTTAGTATTGACAATAATTGATTTTGGGGTTTTGGAAGGTTTGAAGGTTTTTTTCGTCTTCTTTTCTGATATATAGGCACATTCTGTTAGGGGAAAACAGTGCAATAATCGCGACTTGGCAGCTTTTGGTATTTTTGTAACCAGGTTCATCTTGACCCCCCGACTAGGACTGAACGTGTACATCTTTGCAAGGTCATGGTATTTAATAATTGGACGAAATGGAACAGGGGCTTTTTTAGCAACACAAGCCCGACCACATGTGCCACCACCCGCCACTTGTTTTCGCCAACGCAGTGTCGAACAGACAACCATTCGTATCTTTCTATCTGTACACACGGCGCGAAATAGAGTATCTTCGGCTGCTTGGTAGGCTGGCTGTAATGCTGCCTGTAGAAATGGTGCTTCTGATAATTTGTTAGACATCACATTCAAATTAATAAACCAAACAGCATTTGCGAAAGGCCTGTTTGTAAGAGTCGTATTGTGAATATCGGCTTCTTTACTATTCAGACAGACAAGTCCTGCTCCGGTGATATCTGCCACTTTGTCCATATACATAAAAGTGGCAGCGTGTGTCGTTGGGAAACGGATATTAGCACGGTCCATCATTGACCTGCCATTCTCATCGTTGATAGTTGAACGAAATGCATACTGGTCGTTACCTGAACGGGGTTTGTCCTTATCACTATAATTACCTTTCTTCATTTTGAAACTGGGGACCTGGTGGACAAATGGATTCATCTGGTCATCCATAATAATGCATTTTTGCTGTTCCGGGGAGGTTCCCCATATTTGGTGCAACCACTGGGCTACACGCCAGCAATAAAATTTAGAATCTCCCGCAGAATAACCCTTGGATTTCTCACCCGTTAGCCCAACTTGCACCAAAGAGTCCAATTCCACTCTATCCGGTAATTGGACAAAGAAAGTATGTTCAGAAGCATAGCGCTCTACATATTGGTCGATTTCGCCAGGTCTCACCAGCAAAATAGTGGCCCATTTTTTCAGTTGACCCATGGCATTGTTATTTTCAAAGTGAACACAGTGATAATCATTAAAACCTTTGCGCAATACCGTTCCCATTAAGATGGGAGGTACATCCAATGTACTGAAATATTCATTGTCGCCTAGCAAACGTTCGTCTATTTTCAAGGTTTCCGACACCGATTGTGTACCGAATTGACTGGAAATTTCTTTTTCTTCGAATTGTACCGGCGTCTCGAAAGGTGGCTCTGGTTCCAAGAAATTAATATCCAAAAGACTATTTGTTTTCGGATTTTGGTCGCGTTTATATTGAGCGATAAAAAACGCGCGCATCCGATAGGACCCGTAGGCAGCTTGCCCATACGTACGTTTGGCATAGATAGCCCCATCCTCTTCTTCCTCCGATTCGTCCTCTTCTTCCTCCGACTCTTCCTCTTCTTCCTCCGACTCTTCCTCCGATTCGTCCGATTCGTCCTCTTCTTCCTCCGATTCGTCCTCTTCTTCATCCGATTCGTCCTCAGATTCCTCCGATTCGTCCTCAGATTCCTCCTCAGATTCCTCCGACCGACCTCGACGTCGTGCTTCAAATGCCTCCCAATCTTCCTCTGGGAAAATAGTCAGATAAAAGACCTTCTTATAGATGGCGGCAGGTATTGGCTTTTTTTTCCATTCTTTTATTTCTTCGTCCATCAGTTTTTTGAAACGAGCATATGAATAGCGTGTATTGTTTAAATCGAAATGTGTGGCATCTTTATTTGTAAACGAATTGGAGAGACATGTGTTGTCTTTTCTCGACCAATGTGGGCCGAATTCGTCATTCATGTTGACCATAGGAAACTCAATCCAGTTCTTTTTTTCTTTTTTGAATTTCTTTTTTTCTTTTGTGAAGTTCTTTTTATAGGTGGCACTTATATCACCATGTGACCCACATAAGTCACCCTTCTCTACACTGTCATCGCCTCCATGCTTCCTCTCTTTCTGTGTAGCAGCAATCGATGTATTTTCATTTCTAATTTTATTGTTGTTCATCCGCGCTTTTAATACACACCAATCGAAATTTTTCTCGAGGTCAACCAAGGCACTATTTTCTTCATCGTTTATCTGTATATTATTATTCAACCCCTCATAGTTAGTACTCAAAAAAGAAGTTTGGACTGCAATTTTATGTAGAGGATGTAAATTAAGCCGGGAAAGATTACCAGCAAATATATCCGTTGGTTCTTCCTTTGTTTTCTTTGTTTTCTTTCCTTTTGTTTTCTTTGTTTTCTTTCCTTTTGTTTTCTTTGTTTTCTTTCCTGGTTCGCTGGGCATAAAGTGTTGTTTTTCAGAGACTAGTACTCGAAACATTTTGTTGATATTTACAACAATTTATACTCGTATTTTTTAATTCAGTCATTCGGCACTATAAATTGTTGTAAATATCAACAAAATGTTTCGAGTACTAGTCTCTGAAAAACAACACTTTATGCCCAGCGAACCAGGAAAGGATGGAGAAACAAAGGAAGAACCAACGGAAAAACCACAAATAGAGGAACTTTTAATTAAGGCACGGGATGTAACTGTCTACATCCAGAAATCGAAAGGACCGTTGGGTTGCTTTTATATTGTTAGCGGAGCGACAACGGCAAAATTTCGTAGTAAAGCTTATTTGGAAAATGGCAAGGAAACGCGGGCCATTCAAACCAATTGTACGATACCGGAAGGAGACTGTCTCTCTTACACACATAAAGCTAACACCGTAGCAGTGACAGCCATGATTAGCTTATTAACAATGTATCTTAACAAAATACAAGGCCTTAAAACTAAAGGCTGCAGCACATCGAACTGATAGACATTATTAGAAAAGGAAAAAAGAAATTTATTGAGATTTCTATGAAGATTTGTCGGTATAAAGTTTACTCCGCGAATCTGAGAAAATCTCAAGAAATTTCTAAATTAGAACAAATTCTAATTTAGAAACAATTTCTAGAAACAATATGAACTATACTGAAAACTCAGCATGTCCCAGTTGTTGGCACAATCCCGTCATCGAAAGCAATAACAACGAGGGTATTGGAAACTACTCTATAGCTCCTTTGGTAACTTATAAGGGTGGCATATTAGATAAAGAAGGTACATGTAACAAATGCAAATTTAATTTTATTCAAGTCCAAAATTGTAAAAACTGTAAACCTAATCAACCCTGTCCGGTTCACTATGCAGGTGGATACAATGGTACTTTAAATACCCATATGCCTGAAATGATGCATTGTTTATACATGCGCAACTCCCCCTACCAGCCCAGTTGGTATAGTCGTCCAGCTTCCATCGGTGCTTGGTACGGAAAACAACAAACAAGTTATATTGAAGTATTAAATAATGCAAGACGTTTTACTGAAGATTACCGGATACATGCAGAGTTTAACCAATTGGAAAATGTCTTACGGTATAGTTCAAATGTATACCATGACTTTTGGGGAGGGTTTTTGGACATATACAAGCGATTATTTTTAAAGGATGACGAGACATCACGTGCCATGTATTCTTATTTTCAAACTATACGTGGTCCCAGCCAATATCCACGAATTTTAAAATAAAAAAACAAAAATTTACTTTTTTTTATGATATATTGTTATTGTTCAACCCCATGTTTATACTTTACTTTCAAATTTTCTGGTGGATAGCCGAACCCACTGGTGATGTCGGATACCTCCAGTGACGTGACCACTTCTGGCACGTCATTGATATCTAAACTGCTACAATCGGTCGTTCCTTCGGGTAACTGCTTTATGAAATTAGTGCACTCTGCATTTTTCACACGATATTGGCTTGCAACAGTCCATCTACATGTTACTGAATCAGTATTGAATTCGGTACATAAGGAGTCGACTACACCGACCGAATTCTTGCATGTAGCTCCTGTTGCAGCAACAAATACACAGGTGGCGGAATTACCATCTACGCGGGCGTTTACGCCATCCGTAGTCGTACATGTAAGTTCGTTAGTAATGTGTGCGTTACAGGAAGTGCCATCGTCTGGGTTGGTACAGGTGGCAGCACCAGACGCAAATACACAGGTGTCGCCGGTGGCATCTACGCGGGCCGCGTGCAATAATGTTCCATCTTTGATATGAAATATACGTCTCCATTTTACACAGTTATTCGTCTCGGTGCTAGTGCCCGGGATTTTCCAAGTAGGGGGAAAATTACCATCACTACATTCGTGTGTTGCGAAGACGCCTGTGTCTTCTCCCCAGATTTTAAGCCCGGATTCCCCTGGATACTCGAACGACTGAAATGTTGTTCCGGATGTTCCCCGAGTGACGAATGGAGCGTCTTGCTCATCGGATAGACCAAGACTTATAGGTGCGTCCAAGCTAAAAGTGTCACCGGCGCTGTCCTCCAGTGTAATTTCTTTGGAAGACTTGCACGCATTTGCAGCATCACTATAGTCGCAGCCTGTCACAGTCCAATCCATCCCTTGTATTGTGAATGTGGTGCCGTCTCTCCTTGTTATGGTATCACCAGTTTCAAGTTTAATGACTGGGTCGCTGGCGTGACCTTGATACCAAATCGATGTAAAAGTATAGCCGGTGTCAGCGGTTTCGTCTGTGGGGGTGCGGTGGTTCCACCAACCATTGAGACCGTTGGCGGTAGTAAACTCAAATGCTTCTTTCAGCTTCAACTCATCACCCGACATGGAATCGTATAATTTGGTTTGACAATCCCCGAAGATGTCTGCGTTGGACATAGACCAACACGTTCCAGTTACTTTGTCAAAATTGTGGATTTTAAGTTTATCAACATCGGCCATGTATCCATAATTTTCACCATTGAAAACTCGATAGATTCTGTCGAGGTACGACCCTTTAATATAGTGCGTTTGCGGATTTCCACTATCATCGACAAACTTGTCAATGAGTATCATCTGTCCACTTCTGCCTCCTCCATAAAATTCAAGATTACCCTTGCGCGTTGGTTCTTCCGCGCTGGGATTTTGATTCAAACTCTCCCAGTTCGGTACAAAGTTATATGTTAAACTAAACACACCGTTGGGGGCCGCAACGGTTGGTGCCGCTATGACACTCGCCTTGAAAATGACATATTCACCCTCGGCTGTTGTTACCCAACCGTTTATTGTCATGGGCGATGTGTTGGAGACTCTGCTGACATCAAGTGTGATTGACATCCACAAGGGTCTGCCATTTTCAGCTGGTTCGCATTGAGTTTCATCGATTAAGGCTATAAAGGCAGGTTCGTCAGCATCAAAGTCTGAAGCTTTTGTATTTTTTAGCAGACACAGTAGAAAATCGACAAACTGTAAACTATCCGAAGCCGGACCGTTGTATATTATTGACTTGTGTATCAAATTTGAATAATTAGTGCCCGGGTCGTCGTACGCCAAACGTCTACGTGACGAAGGAGTAGCCGTTGGAAACATGATGACATTCGGGGGGAGTGCTATTCCTGATATAACCTCTTGAGCGGCACCACATTGCACTTTACAAGTTGTATCAGTTTGGTAGCGTTTTTTCCACTGTTGACATTCTGTAGTCATAAATAATCCTGTGCCACAACCACATAACGTATCGTAGCAGACTTTCAACTCACTACACTCATTATTTGAGATAGACGATTGTGCTATAATAGTATTGCAGCGTTCTGGATTAGCAACAGTGTATACGACTGATAAATATAATAAGATAAAAATGTTGAACATGTTCTATAGTACATCCATATACTATACTTTTATAGTCTATTATTTGTGAACAGTCAGCTTTAGAGATTTTATTTTTTTTATTTTTGTCATTCTCAATTCTCTAAAGCTTTAGAGATTCTTTAGAGATTCTTTAGAGATTTTATTTTTTTTATTTTTGTCATTCTCAATTCTCTAAAGCTTTAGAGATTCTTTAGAGATTTTTATTTTTATTTTTTTGAAACAATTCTCTAAAGCTTTAGAGATTCTTTATAGATTTTTATTTTTATTTTTTTGAAACAATTCTCTAAAGCTTTAGAGATTCTCTGACTTTTTATTTTTTTATTTTTGTCATTCTCAATTCTCTAAAGCTTTAGAGATTCTTTGACTGTTTTTATTTTTTTATTTTTGTCATTCTCAATTCTCTAAAGCTTTAGAGATTCTTTGACTGTTTTTATTTTTTTATTTTTGTCATTCTCAATTCTCTAAAGCTTTAGAGAATCTTTGACTGTTTTTATTTTTTTCTTTTGTCAAATCCAGTATATGTTAAGAATATTCTGACATTTTTTAATAATAAATATATAGCAACAAAATGTTGACAATCCAAAAATTATGAAAGTAGCCGTTTTCATTTCATCACATATTTGTTACCAAGGACAGCTAACTTTGTTAAGTCAGGCTTTACAAAGTGTTTTGAGTCAAACAATTATCCCACATGTCTACATTTCATTGTCATTTGCTGACGAAATGGTGGAAATGGCGAACGCGGCTAAAAGGGACATCAAATCTCCAGGTCGAGCTTGGAAAGTTCATTCAAAGCAAAGATTCCAACTGCAACATTTGGAATATTTAACAAACATGTATGCGGACCAATATGATATGATTCTCTTTTTGGACGACGATGACACGTATGCCACAAACAGAGTTCAAGTAATGCAGTATATATTTTCGCAGGCTCTTCAACATTGCGGTCACTCCAAACCAATCTGTGTAAGAGAAATTACGAATGACGGCGAACATTGTGATATGCCCGAATATTGGGCATATGGTGTTCAACCATTAATACTGCGGGATTTTTTTAAAGAAATTAGGGAAAGACAACTACTCGAATATATTTGGAACAAAATGGGAGATATGGTTTTACGGTCGTATTTACGATTCAAAGACATACCATTTGTGGGAATACCACAACAGTTATACCTCTACAACAAATCCAATCCATTTGGAGTTTGCAATTCTCAGCGTAGGGAACCACCGATAGAGTATGACCCGAAAATATACAAGAGACATCAGTTACAACAAATCACTAATTTGGCTAGTTATGCCACGAACGGAACAGGTATTTATTCAATTGAAGAATTGTTTAAAAGAGTCCAAAAAACAGTTGATGGACCACATAAGGAATCATATTACCCACAAATTTTAAAATTGTGTTTAAGTGCACAGAAACTTATTGATTATTACAATGAACTTCGAGCATGGGCACAATAGAAATAATATTATTTAATGTATAATTATTATTTTTTTTTCTTTTTCCATGAACAGCCAGCTTTAGAGATTCTTCGACTATTTTTTATTTTTTTGAAACAATTCTCTAAAGCTTAAGAGCTTCATGCTTTTGCACTGATTATGGATTTATATTGATAGCACTGACAAACATATATATATATGTTTGTCAATAGTAAAATGCGCTCAAAGGGGTTTGAATATATCATAATGTTTCTTATTTTATTGACAGCCTGTTCAACTTATTATTTACATTGGCAGAATCTCCCGACAACTGGAAGTGGAAGTCTTAGAAAGACCCGTTTTTTGGAACCGGTGGAACCTGCCAATGGTCCACGATTAGTTATCAAGTCTACCGGTCCAGTGGCTGATGTGTCCTCCGAGCCCGTTGTTCCTATTGATATTGCCGGACCAGTCGGTCCGGTTGACATTGTCGGACCAATAGAGCCACTTACCGGTCCAGTGGCTGGTGTGTCCTCCGAGCCCGTTGTTCCTATTGATATTGCTGGACCAGCCGGGCTATTAGAGCCTAAAATAGTCGTGGCTGTCCCCACGTGTAATCGTATAGGTTATGTCCAATTGACTTCCAGTGTTTTACGTCAAACCTTTGATAATATTTGGGTCTTTGATGATAGGTCCTCCGAATATGGTTATAAAGAATTGATAAAATGGTATGCTACCAACAATGTCTTTGTCACTAAAAAACATCTAAAATCCGATGCGATGGCACGTCACATCCTTGAATGGTTTGTCAAAACAGAGTACGACATCTTAGTACTGCTCGATTCTGACCTTGTTGTCGCGCCGGATTGGTTGGAATCTTTGAAACGTGGTCTCCGAGAATCCACGGGATTGTTGTCCTTATACCGTTCTGCAGCTCCGAAGCACAAATCGTTGAGTTGTGGCGACGTCTTGTGTCAGCAACCGTCGATGGGCAATGCGGGCACGGTGTGGCGTCGTGATTTAGCGAAAAGAATGTTGGCGGAGATGTCTGCGCGCGATGGTGGGTTTGATTGGGGCTGGTCGGAGTGGTGTACGAAAAATAAAGTGCCGATGGAGGCGTTGAAGAAATCAGCGGTGTTGCATATTGGTATGTATGGGTCGTGGTCGCACGAATCAACGGCTGAAAAGTCGGTGGGATTTCCAATGCAAACATTATCGGCGGATGTGCGTCAACGTGCTGAACATTTTTTGAAAGGTGCGAAACCGACTCATATAAACATAATGATCAAGGATTCGAGAATAAACATAGCAGCTGTAGTACACTTGCGTTTTTATCGGCAAGATAAAGCGCAGTTAGGTCAGCAAGAAATGTTAGAATGGATGGATTATATGCGCTATGCAGGCGTTTCACATTTTCTCGTATATGATAACGGAAAGGACGCGTCGGAGCAGTTTAAGGATGTCATAGAACCTTTAAATGACGCTACTTACCATTTGTGGAACAAATATCAAAGCGATGCGCCACAGTCAGTGTGGTGGGCTGATAAGTTGGCGAGTTATCAACATGCAGCGGATAATTATCGTCAATATCCTTGGCAAATTGCGTTTGATATAGATGAAGTACCCTTTTCGCCACGAGATACTGAGCGTGGATTTTTAGGACGTCTTTTGAAAGAGTACTCAGAAAAACATCCGGACGTATCTGAATTTTCCTTCCAAAATTACGGTATGCTTGGCGAATTCACCAAAAAGGGCCATTATTTTGGAAGATATACGCACAGAACTAAGGCACCGTTAAATAATTTAGTAAAGCCTATTTACAAGCCATCTTGTATAAAGGCGGCGTTCCATCATAACCATTTGACTTGTGGAACGAACTATAATTTCGATAGCAAGGATATTCGTATGAATCATTATTGGGGAGCTCGCTTACAAGGATTTGTGGGTGCATTGCCCGTGGAATGGAAAGATAAAGTCACTGAAGATTTGAGTCTGTTACCTATATTAAATCGTATATATAAGGATACATTGAAAGGCGCGATTGTGTCATCTGAACCTACAGACAAGAAGCCAAGCAATGATATACTATGGGTCATCCCGGCCTTCAAACGGGCTTGGTCTCTAGACCTTGTATTGCATTCGTTGTCAGGCCGCGAAGCTACCAACATATTGGTCTCCAAAGATGCGGACTCTGATGAGATTGATGCAGTGTTGAAAAAATATACCGCGAAGGTCATAAACCACCCATACTCGTGTTCTCGGCATCCCAATCAATTCCCAGCCAAGGACGAATCGCTTAACGAGAATTATAAGGGCGATACGTATGGGAATCCGCGGTCTCCATGGGCCACCTGTCTGAAGCATCATTGGTGGTGGATGATGAAGCAGGCGTGGGCTCGCAAGCCGGAGCGCGTGTGTGTCCTCGAGGACGATACGGTGATACATCCTCAAGCATTTGAGTGGCTTGACAAAAACAAAGAGGGCAATGTAAAACTGACACCCGAGGAGATTGCAGTGCCATGGTGCATGTCTGCAAAAGAGTGGCAGACGATTGAACCGAAAGCGTTTTGCGAGCATGACGATTACAATTGGGACCAAACGATTGCGTGGATGTTTGAGCACGGTCACAAAAACGAGGCGATAGTGCCCTCCCGGTCGTTGTCAATGCATGTGGGTGATTGTGGTGGATGGGATGCGGGGGGTCGTGATAAAGCATGCACCCCTGAGCAAATTGACGGCATTCGTGCGAATGTTGAACACTGGCTTGCGAAGCCAGTAGCCATTAACACTATCAAAAAAAAGTGGTTGACGGCGCATAGCAAGCCGAATGGTGGTTGGGGACACCCTAAAGATTGGGCGCATTGTTTGGGTAATAACCACCCTGACATTTCTATACACATTTTAACTACTGGGAGCAGAGATATTTCAAATTTAAAAACTATAATACCACATGCACGCATATTTAAAGGTTCCATCGGATATGACAACTCATGCAAAGACATTTTAAGAGATGTAGGCGCCCGATTTTTAAATCGTTATTATAGTACGCTGGATTATATAGAAGAAGGAAAACTCGGACATTGGTGTAGTAATCTGCGATTTGCGCGCAGTTGTCACGGACTCTGCGTGCTCATTGAAGACGACGTCATCATGAATGATGAAGATGTTAAACAAATATATGCCAACCTAAAAATACCATTTAATACTCCTATTTTACGCCTGGGCGAGTATGACGATATAAATGTATGGAATAGCAGCAAAATTTGGAAAATATACGAGGCTGTGCAAAATGGTATTGACAATCCGACTGACTTGTTTTTTGAAAAACTCAATTATTATACAAAAAGAGGTCCTATAGGCAGGCTTACAGACCCGAGTCATTCTTCGGAACAATCAATTATAAGAAAATTCAATAAAAGAATTAAACTAATCGATTTGCAAAAAGCGTACAAAAATGATAGAACATCAATAAATACGCCAGACCTCTTTGCCGCCATCGACTATAATGCACCTGAAAATAAAGGGCCATGGAAACAGGGATGGGACTACGACTACGACGGACGTTTCAAAGATGGCCTCACTGTGCACGTCGTCCCCCATTCCCACAATGACCCGGGGTGGATTCAAACCTACCACACATACTATTCGACACAAACAAGACATATTCTTGATACAGTGGTCGCCGCATTGACAGAAGACCCACGTCGCACGTTCATTTGGGCAGAGATATCTTACTTTTCGCTGTGGTGGAATGATGCCACACAACAGCAAAAAGAACAAGCTAAAAAACTCGTCGCCGAAAAGAGACTCGATTTTGTCACTGGCGGATGGGTCATGAACGATGAAGCGTCTGTCACTGCGCGTGCCACACGATGGCATCTTCAAGAAGGGCGCGAATGGCTTCAAAATACGTTTGGCATCACGCCACAATATTCGTGGGCTATCGACCCTTTTGGTCATTCTGCGGGCCAAGCTCAAGTGCTCAAAGAACTGGGATACAAAGGAATGCTCATCCAGCGCGTGCACTATGCCGTCAAAAAGCAATTGGCACAAAAGCAGCAGCTAGAATTCCAATGGCAAACACCGGCTGGTGAGATATTCACACATATGATGCCGTTTTATTCGTATGACGGGCCGCATACATGTGGCCCTGACCCGTCGGTGTGTTGTCAATTCGATTTTGCACGTATTGGAAAAGGCAAAACGTGGACGGGATGCCCGTGGGGCAAAATGGCTGTCGAAATCACAGATGCCAATGTAGCCGAACGGTCGAGAACCTGGCTCGACCAAGTGTACAAAAAAGCCATGCTCTATCGCGGCAAACACGTTCTAATACCAGTGGGCGACGATTTCCGCTACCAAACGATGGGTGAAGCACATAAACAATTCACAAATTACCAGAAGATGTTTGATTGGATTAAAGTCAACATACCGTCCGTGAGCATCTCGTTCTCCACATTGAGTCGCTATTTCGATGCCGTCGTTCAAACACAAGTTCCAAAGCTCCAAGGTTCTTTCTTCCCATACTCTGACAGGGAAAAGGATTACTGGACGGGTTACTTCAATTCGCGAATCTTTTATAAAGGATATGACCGTCTGTTAGAGTCGTTAATAGCGGCCGTAGAACACAAGTGTCCGTCAGTGGATATTCATTTACAAAAAAGAGCCATGGGGTTGTTTCAACATCATGATGGGATTACAGGAACAGCCAAAACACATGTCGTACAAGATTATTATAAAACGATGCAAAAGGCTGTTATTGAATTGAAGTCTAAACTGAAAACATGTTTAGACATTAGTAGTCATGTTCTAATCAATCCTCTTTCTGTAGATACACCCACCATGAATGCAAATGAGATTCGGCCCTATGAAGAAGACGCATGTGTTTCTGTGCCGGCGGCAGGCCTACCGGCTATTAAGATTGACAAACATGGTAACATTTTACAAATAAACAAAACACCCATACATGAATCACTTGTCTGGCGTTCCAACAAACCTGGCCAAGGCGTAGCGGGGGCTTATTTAATGTCTGTGACGCCCAAAGAAGACATGTTACAACCAATAAAACATACAACGTGCATCGCCAAACAATACAAGCAAGTAGAGACGACCTTTGACCTGCTAAAAAGGCGCATTCGCGTCTACAATGACGGAACCATTGAGTTTATCTATGATGTGGACATTCATGCGCGAAACAATGGCGAGTTGTGGGCGGTATATAAGCCCGAATGGACGGCAGAGCGATTGTGCTCGGATGTCCACGGGCTAACGTGGGAATGTCACATCGAAAGGAAGGACGCGCCTCTACAAGCCAAGTTTTGGCCGATGCCGACGATGGCGTGGTTGGCCTCATCTTCAGAAAGATTGACGTTTATGGGTGCACAACCGACGGGCGTGGGATTTCACGAGGGTGCGATGGTACTTATGTTGGATAGACGTGGCAACCAAGACGATGCGCGTGGTCTGGGACAGGGGATTACGGATTCGAGACCTGTGGAGATGCGTTTTGGTGTTTTGATGGAATCGGAAGATTTGAAAGAAAGGGCGTCGAAGAAGGCGTTGATAATACGAAATTGGATGTTAAATCCAACAATAGAAATAGTATAAATAATGTGAATTAAAATATATATGTTAGCTGTCATTGTAGCTACAGTAAGCTGCGTTGCTTCGAATTTAATCATTCGCTACGCGTCAGAACATTATACATATAATGTAGCTTTCATTTTGCTGATGATAGAATGTGTAAAATTGCTTATTTGTGCATGCGTGACGCGCTACATCGGAAAGCAACCGTTCCAAGTGCGCTGGGGTTTCATTGTCAATGCCGGTCTATATTCCGTTGTCAATTTCTTAACGTATCGAATCACATCCATGATTGAACCGTCTATCTATTCGGTCTTGATTCAACATAAATTGATTTGGGTGGTCGTATTCTCTCTGATTTTATTGAAAAGGTCGTTTAGTGTACAACAATATATATCTCTGGTAGTCGTTTGTTTTGGATGCATGTTGGTGAAAATGTCCAACATTGATGGTGACATTTCGACGGGCGCCATTTTTTTAATCGTTTTTCAGGGCATTTGTTCGTCTCTAGCCTCGGTATGGATTGAAAAGATGATGAAAGTGGAAGACCGTCCCCAAGTATCGGAAGACGAGTCTAAACAAAAATTGTACTGGTTTTTATCCGATTCTTTTCAGATGTACATGTTTGGCATCCCTATCTATCTTTTTGGCTCGTTTTCCCACCGTGAAGTTATAGATATTCCCATGAGTTTGGGGTTTGCACTGGTCGCGGTCGGTGTTTTACAAGGATTGTCGTTGGGGGCTGTTTTTGTGTATCATTCATCCATCGTTCGTTCGTTAGTGGCGGCCATTGTGATTGTCATATTAGCAGTAGAACATCGGGTGTATTCTGTTGAAATTGTTTCGGGCATTGCTATGGTTGTTTTAGGAGTCATTGGTTGGGTGTATAAAAAAAACGTTAATTAAGTATTTAATGGTCTCTATAAAATAAATGTATCTTTGGATTTTAGTCGTCGGTGGTGTTTTCGCATTTACAGCATCAATGGGCATTGGTGCAAATGACGCTGCGAATGCATTCGCTACCTCTATTGGTTCGAAAGAAAAATAACGTAAACTTAAAATTTTTTCATAAATTCTATTTTCGTTTGTTCGGGTGTTCGAATAGGTCTGGGCAAATCAATATCCGGGTCGGGAGCATTTACGTCCAATACTATCATATGAAGCCCATTTTTAATCTCTGACAAATGTTTCTCAATATCTTCGAGACGATTGACTTGTGTGGCAGAGTGGTACCCAAGCGTTAATGCAAGTGCTGTCAGATTTGTGTTTTCAAGTCCAGTATCTTGATTTCCTACAGATGCATGTTTACCGTTATTTAGAACAACGTGCAACATTTTTCGAGGATTCGCTTGTACATTTGTTAATAAATTCCCCATGTGCATCGCGATTGAACCGTCGCCGTCCACACAAACAATCGGTTTTTCAGTTTTGCGTGAAATGGTTGCAGCTATAGTGGACGCGTGACCCATAGACCCCACAGTCAAAAAATCAACTGTTTCATCTTCGACATTTTGACGAGCATTCAATAAAAGACGCCCGTTGAAGCCAGTGGAAGCAATAAATTTATGTCCGTTCGAATGTTTGACAATTTCTTCAAAGACGGATTCCGTGGACAATTTATGTTGGTCGATTCTGTTCTGTTCGGTGAGTGGTCTGTACTTTTCAAACGTTCCTTTGCGTACGATAATCGCGTGTTGTTCGCCGATGGATTTGAAATACGCTGGCAATTGTTCTTCGTACTTTGGAAGAATGGACCAGGGCATGTTGATGGCGTCCAGTTGGTCTAACATGCAACGACCTTGGACCATGTGCTGGGGCTCGTCTGTGGATTCGCCACGCCAACCAACCATCATACAGAAAGGTATTTTGTACACATCGGAGTGCGTTAATGAAAGTAAAGGATTCATACAATTACCAAGTCCAGAATTCTGTAGAAATACCATAGCCGGTTCTTTGGTCGCCATGTAGTGACCTGTTGCTGCGGCAATAGCAGTGCCTTCGTTAGCGGTAATGAGATTATCATGCTTACATTCGTTCGACAAATATGAATTATAATCTTTTAGTAACGAATCCGGGACTCCAAAATGTTGTTTAATACCAATTTGCTTTAAGTGTTTACGAAAGACGTGACTGCGCAGCATTTGCGACAAATATAATAATATATATACTCAATACTATAAGCGCGCGGATTCACGATATTATATAAAATGTATTATTTAATAGTATTATTTAATATCTATTAAAACAAATGCTCAAACTTTTGCGCAAACCAGGCTTAACTTTTTTTATGGAATGCCATAGTGGTCTTTCGGCAAAAATAGCGAAAGAAGCAGGTCACGAAGCTTTATGGGCTTCTGGTCTTTCTATGTCTGCGTCACGTGGTGTGCGCGACGCTAACGAATTGTCGTGGACACAAGTGGTGGACGCCTGTGACGAAATGGTACAAGCGTCAGGAGGCTTGCCCATGTTGGTCGATGGTGATACTGGATATGGTAATTTCAACAACGCCCGTCGTTTTGTGGCCGCCTGTGAACAACGTGGTGTGGCGGGTGTGTGTATGGAAGACAAACTATTCCCCAAACAAAATTCTTTTGTTGCCGGCGAATCACAAAAACTTGCTGATGCGAAAGAGTTTGGTCTCAAGATTAAAGCCTGTGTCGATGTGAAGAAATCGGACGATTTTGCTGTGGTGGCGCGTCTTGAATCCTTTATCACTGGTCTTGGTCTGGAAGACGCCCTTCAGCGCGCCACCATTTATGAGGACAATGGTGCGGATGCTATTCTGTGCCACAGTAAAAAAGAAACCGCGGAAGACATCGAAGCATTTATGGCGAATTGGAAGGGAAATGTTCCCATCATCATTGTACCAACCACGTACATCGATACACCCATTTCTCGTTTTGAGGAATTGGGTGTATCGGGCGTGATTTGGGCCAATCACCAATTGCGCTCGAGTACGTTGGCCATGCAACAAGTGTGTCGGGATTTAGCACAAAACCACAGTATCAAAGATTCGCCCATGGTGTCCGTGAAAGAAATATTTCGTTTACAAGAACAAGATAAGTTAAACGAAGACGAAAAAAAATATGAGTAAACTAACAGAATCTTTTTGTAAAAGAACCTATAAATATAACTATTATGATTTACCAAGATGAAAGTTGGTTTTATTGGTCTCGGTCAAATTGGTCTACCAACTGCTATTCGTATAGGCAAAAGAATTCCAGTGTATTTTTTTAATCGTACTCACGAAAAAGTCAGTAAGCACAAAGGCGTCATTGGTCGAAATTCCATTCCCACGACCTTAGAAGAAATGCATAATAAAGATGTCATTTTTACTTGTCTGCCATCGACAACAGAATCCGGTTCTATTATACGCAAACTTGCTCGCGAATCAACATTGCCAAAAACATTTGTTGATTTATCTTCAGGATGTTTTCAAGAATCTCGCCAAATAGCACAAGACATTCAACCACATACCTATATAGACGCGCCCATTTCGGGAGGCCCAAAAGGAGCTGCTGCTGGAACATTGACGTCGATATTGGGCACTGAGTCGTTAAAACCGAACGTACACGAATTGGTGAAAATGTATTCCAAAAAAATTGTCTGTTGTGGTGGTGTTGGCAATGGTAATGCCATCAAATCCGTGAATAATTATTTGAATGTATCGCATTTAATGATGGCTTCTGACGCCCTTCTTGGGTTAAAAAAACAAGACATTGACCTTAAAATCGCGCTGGAAGCCATAAACGGTTCGTCGGGACGGTCTCTACAAACACAAGAAAGAATACCGGACGAAGTTATATCAAATGAATATAATTATGGATTTAAGTTGAATTTAATGTATAAAGATGTTAAAAACGCCAAGACTATATTAGAAAGCGGGGCTTTATATAAACACTTTGAATTAATACTACAGGGAAATGAAAATAGTCAGAAAGACTATACAACGATTGTAAAACGAATCGAAAAATTAAACGATGAAACATTCCAGTAGAACTATTAAAGCAAATATAAAATAACATAAATGAATAAATCAGATATTGTATATGTAGCCATGGCGGCCGATATCATTCATTTGGGTCATATTAATATTATAGAAACAGCTGATACTTTAGGCCCTGTGGTCATCGGCCTATTAACGGACGAAGCCATACGTTCTTATAAGAGAGAGCCTATTATCACATGGGAACAGCGTCGTAAGGTTATTTCGTCTGTGAAAGGAGTGTCTATTGTTATTCCACAGACAACACATGATTACGTGCCAAATCTTGAAACATTGCGACCTGCATATGTAGTACACGGTTCTGATTGGAAATCTGGAACTCAGAGTCAAGTGCGTCAGCGCGTGTTGGACACATTGAGTAAATGGGGTGGCGAATTGGTGGAGCCGGAATATACCGGGGGAATTAGTACAACACAAATTATAGAAAAATGTAAACAATAAAAATAAACCGTTACTTTACCTTCTTATTTATGCCACTTGTACTTCTGTATCCTTTATGCTAGCAATTCGCACGCAAGTAAGCGAGAGGGCGTCTATGTGGCCGTTCTTGTTAATGAGTTGTCTATATTACATACACAGAATTTTGCATCTGCTTTTGATGGTGTGCACGCCTCAAATTTACTATATCTGGTTAATTGTTTAATGCGTATAGCTGTCAAAACTTGAGTGAATTGCAATTTGGGATATATTTGTTTATTGCTTGGGGACAGATAATTTTTTTGTTCGTTTGGATACGGTAATGCACCCCCATTAGAATTTACGCCGGTGCGTTGTGAATCGATTTCGACTTTGAATATTTGATTTTTATTAGTTTCGATTTCGAAAATCCATGTGACTTTTTGATGTGGGTACGTTTCAAAATCGCACTTCCTATTGAATTCGAATCTAGATTGACCCAGGCATACCACGTTACGTTCAATATTATTCGCCTGTTCTATTGTTAAACGTGCACACTGTAATGGCGCAACATCATGCGAATTTTTATTCAATTTCTCAGCGACGTAATTTTGCAATTCCTCCGGCAATGCTGATATTTGTTCCGATTCGGAACAAAAACACCTGTTCGAAGGAATTCCGGCTTCTTCACAACTTCTATTCCATGGTACGATTGAAGAAAATAAATTTAGGCCGAATTTGTGTGAACGCGTAGTTCCTGTCAAAATCCAACGTATGCTTTCACCAATATCGTATTGTGCGACTAGACGTCTCTGGTTCTGTTTGATGATGGAAGTTTCAAACCCAAACCCTTCTGGAGTATTGATTGTAACCAACGGCAACTTGCTTTGGAAAGAACTATACGGGCCGTGGTCACCTATTAAAAATACCACTGTGTTGTGAGCTTGAGCAAACTGAACCAAATCTCTGATGTCAACGTCTAGGACATTCACAGCTTTTGGATTTGCGTGACCATGACCGAGATGGTAATATGCAAAAAACGGTTGTCCGTTTGATTTTTGTCCGTTTGATTTTTCAATCAATCTCCGAATGTAGTGAAATCCATGTTGGTGAGCAACGGCATTTCCAACACATTTCGTCTTTGATACACTTTGTTTGGTTGGTGTAGGAATAATGTGATTAAACCATGAGCGGTCCCACCACAAACATCCGAGAAATTTCGCATCATTTTGTTCTGTTCCATAGTATGTTACATAACCATATTCACGCGCGACTTTGGTTAGAAGTTCATTGGTATTTACATTCGGGACATAACGTCGCGTTTTCGTGCGTGATTCATCCAACGCATTCATGTCATATGCAAACCCGGTTAAAATGGGAGTCATGGACGGTGCTGTCGAAAGACCTGTTGAACCAGCCCTGTTGAAAACAAAACTGTTACCATGTTTGTTCTGCTTTTTGAGGAATTCCATAGTTGCTGGAAGATATGACATTCCATCTTGACGAGAAAGATTGTCAACAACAAGAAGCAGTACATTTGATTGCGCAGGTTCAACTTTTTGTTTATTCCCTATTTTCGGTGTCCTCGGCTCCAAAAACGTTTCTTCATGTCCATCTGGATAACGAATTTGCACGAACTCGGTTAATATCTCCTTACGTAGTGGTGTTTGGAATGTATCCCATTTCTCAGGATAAGGCCCTAACACGAGGCCGGAGCCTTTGAGTTGTTTAGTGCACCGATCCAACGTGTTCGTAGAAATTCGAACATTTCCAACAGACGCATCAATTCTTAGAATTCCACTTTCGAAAGCAGCCCGCGAGTGAGGACATTGAATTGTTTTGCTTGGTGAAATCAAGTTCACAGCATTTCTTGGCAAGTCGTATAAAATTTGACGCGCTGATGAAGGAACACTTATGTCACATTTCGAGTTACCAGGCGGCTGAAAATCCTTTGAGAACAGGTCATTCACATCATATTGTGCTTTCGCATCAGTAGACCGCAAAATGTTTGAAATTGATGGCACACTTTCCGTATTCGGCTTTTCCACGACTCGTTGAATATTCGTATCTGCCAGCATTTGTTGGCGGTCCTTCTTGCGCCCTATAAAAAAATAACCTTTCTCACCAAAGCCTCTTTTTTTGGCTTGCGGTGTTTGCCCCAATTGAGATCTGTAAATAGTATCAAATTTTGACAAGAAAAAGTCCAAAAATTTTTTGTTCAGACGTATCGGATGCAGTGTTGCGGCGCCAAGGACTTTGGTCGAAGGTTCATCAGGGTCATCGAAATACCGCTCGCCAAAAATTAACAACCCTCCGGGCTTTAGTGAGCTGTATGTCGAATTCAGGAAATCGAAAGCATCCAAAACGTGCTCAATAACATTCATCACGAGCACTGTGTCGAAATATTCCGGCATGTTCATGGTTTCAGTTGTGCCATCTACTAGGTTCACATGTTGGCCCTTAAGCTGACCGTTCTGGTACAAACATTGTGGCATGGTTGTATAGCGATGTATATTGGGTTCGACCAGAGTTATGGAAGTTGGTTTAATGTCAGGACGGTACGTTAAAATATTGAATAATTGCGTATAGAGGCCTGCGCCAACCTCCAAGTATGCTCCCAGACTTTGGTTTTCCGCAAATGCCTTGAATTTTTCAAACCCTGCCGCATATTCTGCCCAGCGAGTCTGACCTTCTGGTATTTGATTCGGTTTAGCTACCTTGTAATGAGTATGGTGTGCATGCTCATTGGCAGAAACACGAGACCATATCGAAGCCGATATCGATGCAATTCCGACATCTTCTTGCCAGTTACAGAAAACCTCACACGATACTGGGGTATTTGCCCACGAGTTTGCAGTGCAACGACCTTTGATTCCGCGAAATTGATGAGACCTCACAGTGTCAATTGTAGTGTAATCGGGACACAAAGCTGCTTCCACTTTATGATATATTTTGCGTGATGTACACTTTGCTCCAGTATAACCAGGAAGACAAAAGCAACGACCCAAAAAACACCGCTGTCTGGGGGAGCAGTTACACGTGGGTTGTGAGGCTGAAACTAGACCAAGTAACGATGGTGAATGCATGGGCTGTTTGAGCGTACTTTTTGTTTCCCATCGTTCCCATCCGAAGTATTGCTGGAATTTTTTGGTATGCGTGGCCCTTAGCTTAGATTCGATATTACAGTATCTTTGCTTAATGTTCTTTACATTCGCAAACCAATGTGTGCCCACTTGCAGTATTCGCACTTTGTTGACGATACCTGACGAAATCATCGTTTCTAACATTTCCCATTCACAACCTTCGCAATTCATATGCAGCAAATCGATAGATGGCTTGCCCAACTCTTCCCATGCTTCAACAATGCTTTTTATGTGTACTGTTTCACCCGAAGAGTCTTTTCCACCCGACATTGCAAATGTAGATTCACCTACTACGTGCACACCCTCAACTTGTTTAGATTCCGAACCAAGACCAAAGGCATGGACTGTGGACCGTGGTACGTTTTTCCAGTTTTTTTCAAGTACATTTGCAAACGAAGGCACCGGTTCAAATACATGGATATCACAACTGTAGTCTTTTTGCAGTCTGACGCCGTCTCGCCCATGAGTGTTTGCGCCAACATACCAAATCATGCATGGGGACACTAAGTTCATGGGCAACCATCTCTTCTCTTCATTCCATTTTCCAGTGCGTGCATCCCAATGATGCGCTTTCATCTCACCGTTTTTGTCAACAGGCATGTTCCTGGAGAGATTTTGGAGACACTTCGACTTATCGATAGAGTTCGGCTCAAATGTCATTTGCGCCTGGTTCCCAGTAATTGCGTTAGTTGGGTTTTTTTTATCGCCCAAAGGAATGGTTCCCGATAGATACGATGCCATATAGAACCATTGATTCCCGTACCCTGACTTTGGTTGAACAATTTTACATAACCCCTTGTTCAATGCACATGTTTGATAATACCGAGGCTGATCGATACCCACAAACTCTGTTTTCTTTGAATCCAAGTACGTGTAATAAGCGTCGTACCAAGTATCAATACCTCTGGAATAGCCGCCAATGAAGCCACCGCCTAAATATTTACCATCACCTATGATATGTTTTGAAATCCCCTTCACAAGAGCTGATGTGTCCAGAAACATAATCTGACCCAACTTGAGGTCGTCTGGAATATTCTGAATCATCACTTGGTTTTTATATTTCTCGGTTCTGAAATAACCAATATCCACCCACGCGAAGAAATCTGAGTCAAACGGATTCAAATCTTTAGCGCGTTTCAAGAAATTTGTTTTTTCTTGCCAAATGATATACAACTCGGGCGAATGGTATCTCTCAGGGTCTTTGCTTACTTGCTTCTTCCAGAAATCCATCGAGTATTTCGACACCATCATAGTATCCGCCAATTTCATACTAATGATTTTAGTTCTATCCATAGCATGTACACGCAATGATTCTATTTTCGAAACTAACTCAGGACTGGTGAAGATAACCATAGCATCTTGGAGCGATAGCATATTCCTCATCCATGCGTCGTATTCAGACGTCGTGTGTTTGGACTTGTCTATTTCAAAATAAGCGGTGACGATTGTGTTGGTATGTTTTGGCGGTAAGACGATAGACCATTCACAACAACAAAGGCAAAGCGGATTCGGTTCGTATGCAAAGACGTTGTATTTCTCTAATTTCTTCCACATGGCGGACCATTCCTGTTCAGAAACTGGCCTGCCAAACATACCATATGCATTGTGCAAATGTGTTTCGAAAACAATCTGGTCGGGAAACGTCTGTAATGTTTTGAAAACATCGAACTCGTGACGTTCGATATCCATTTTGAGCAAATTTATTTTATCATGGTTCAACATAGACATAATCGTCTCCAATGTATAGTATTGACCGATTTCGCCTTGGTGTCCAAGGTCTGATGAAATGCGTTTTTTCTCATCTGTTCCGCCGATACACCACGGGTGGAACGAAACACCATTTGGTGTGTTAGATGGACTACCGACAGTACAATCAAACGTGTGCACTTCACAGCCTAATTGTGACACAACATCTTTTTCAAAAGAAAAATCCAACCGCGACCCTAGAGAATACACAATGCAATTGTCCTTTTCAATTGCATCGAGACAAATTATTTTTCCACCGTCGCCCTTCCCACCAATTCTTTTTTGCGTTTTGCATGTGCCTGTTTTAGGCACGTTAGAATACTGCTGATGAACCCACAACGCACCTGATGAACCTTTCTTTGGACAGTAATCATTTTTCGAATTGGATGCTGGAAGATATGTCTCCCATTGTGATTGTTCTCGCACGGGGGCCGCATTCATTTCTATCCATTCTGGTGGATAATAATCTTGCTTAACAACTTTACCTTTGTTAATCTTGTGTTGCATATCAAACTCGTCCCCGTTGTAGACGACTTCGCCACCCGATAGTAGGCCGCCCCACCAACCAAACGTACCCAACGATACGATAACATGGTCACAATTCGCAAGAATAGCTATATCTTCCACCGCAGAGTGTGCTCCGGAAATAATATGAGCGTCTCGAAACAGAGGGTTCTTCTGGCACCACGAAATGTCATTCGAAGCTACGAAGAATTGCACGTCCCCATATTTACGCGTGAAATATTGCATCGCATTTTTGAAGTATTGTTCGTCTGGAAAATTTAAATAACCGTGCCTCAAATGGTCTCCGCGCCGCACATGAATACCAACGTTCGTAGCTTTATTTGAATGCTTTTTTATGTACTTATGGGCGAATGAGTTCGTATTCTGTTTTATTTTGAACGATGGGAGCGATTTGAAATATTTATAAGACTGTAAATATGTTCCTATCATTGTCGATTTTGTAATTTCAAAAGGGGTGTATTTGGCATAACCGTTTTCAGATTGTTTTTCGTATGACTTTGACGGACATTTTTTAATATCTATTTCTATTAAATCTTTCACAAGACTGCTGCTACCGGAATAGCACGGAATTGCATTGCTCTTATGGGCAATCCCTTGAATAGAAGCCAACATGAATAAATTATTTCCGAGACCACCAATTAATTTTACGCCGGCGTATATTGTTTGGGGCTCTGATGCACTCTTGATTTCATCCTTGTGTGCAAAACATTCCCTCATTTTCGCCGCCTTGATATCGTGCCCCATTACCCACATACCTGTATCTTTGCAATTGCCATGGTTGGTCATATGCTTACTCGTTACCCACTTCACTTTCGACTTCAGTGGAGATTCATCCAACCAAATGCCAATCGATACATCCTCGCCTTGATAGTTGAACAATTTGTCAGAATTGTCCACGATGTAAGTTGCCACGCCTTTGGATACAACATGACCAACTGAGCCCAATGGGAATTTGGGATACTTAGAAGGCCTGTAATTGTTTTCCGCCCATTTTCCAGAACGTGGAACACCCCATCCGTCTGCCACGCGGCCAACGACCACATATTCGTCTGATTTGTAGGTCTTTTTTAAGTACGAACCGAGCGTATCAATACGAACGACAGAATCGTCATCCGTTTTGACAAACCATTTGGCAGTCGTGTGTTCGAGACCCCATTTGTAACTGAACTTTACTTTTTGCGGTAAATGTCGGTACACATCAATATCAGGCATTCGAATAATATCTTTGTATTTGGCCTCTTCTTCTTCAATTTTCAAATCTTGTTTGGCGCATTTCATGTCCCATTTTGATTGCTCTTCCACGGAAGTAGATTTCGCACGTTTACACGCCCATTTTATTCTGTCGTTAGGTGGTATCGGGCAGCATACACCGACTGCAAAAAACACATTGTTGTGTCCAGAAGCCCATGTTTCACGAATTGCTTGCCGCGTTTCAAATGCAGAACGACGTGACAAAACAGATACCATCACTTGCATTTCAAATCTTGTAGAAGTCTCAGCAGTGGTGTCAGACCCTTTGTCAGCACCAGTGTCAGCCCCTTTGTCAGCACCAGTGTCAGCACCAGTGTCAGCCCCTTTGTCAGCAATAGTGTCAGCACCAGTGTCAGCACCAGTGTCAGCACCAGTGTCAGCAACCCGTGCCGACGACCGCAACATCGTCGTATTCGATTCTCCATCCCAGTACACGCGTCCATGCCAGATTTCTTTGATTTTGCGTCGACTTGGTGGGTGATGACGTGCCGCAGCGATAAGCAATATACAGATAAATGCCGCAATACAAATAAATATATGTTTGTGTTTCATTTTAGTTTACCATTCCTACATATATACTCTAAATATTAATATTGGATATGATTTCAGGATTTAAACCCCCAAATCTACAAATCCAACAAAATAAAATGGTGGATTTAACATCTTACGCAAATTTTTTACAATCCACCGCCTAGGCCGTGCGTTCGTAGAGCGCAATTCACAATGCTATATACGACCCTCAATAAAATCTTCTGGACGTGGACGCGTATACTCCTCCTTCGGGGCGGGTTGGTTTGGTGCAATATCTTCCACGTTCACACCTGGCAAGTCGCGAAATTCATCAGTGTCATGTGTATCGGTTGTAAGGGACAACAACAATCCCAAAGAAGGTCTCTGGACCGACGGGGCAAATTTGTCGGCTATTTCATTGAACAGTTCTTCAGCAGCCTGTGCCATGTGTGTTGAGGTTCGGAATTCCAAAGGGACAATCGCGGCGATGACGTCATTTGGATTGTCATAGAACCCACCGCGTAATTTGTGAATTGTATTCGATAATGTGGTTGGGTCGCTAAATGCGAAATCACGCGTTTCAATCCCGTCATTAACCTCGAGCGACTCGACAGGGAACCGGTCATACCCCATGACAATGTTCCGAAGCAAAGAGTCGGGCGTAATAGGCCACGCCTTTTCATGTGTAATTTCAAAGATAATAATTTTTTTCAACGCCTTGTAACCCTCTATTTTGTGAAATTGCTGTTGTTCCGACGAGCGCTCAGTCAGGTTACGAATAGCTCGTGCGCCTTTTGAGGGTGTAAATAACGACAATAACGTTCCCTGAGTGAACGATTCCATTTCTTTGTAAAAAATTATCTTGGAAACATTCGCCCAGTAATTACGCTTGGTAAAGTACGTACGATGCTTGACATACGTGTCGTAATACCGTTCTGTTTCCAACATTGTACGTCGTGCGTGGTTGACATCGTGTGACCAGAAATCCAATGGTGAATTAACGTATTGGTCCGCGTAAGTTGGCTTGCAGACCACCCCAAGAACATGAACAGGAACACATCGGAGTTTGATTAACACGGTCGAACCAACGTAGGAACAGGTTGGCATGAGTATGATATCGTTACGGTCGACATCAGTTAACAAAGTCATATAATATTCATATCGGAAATTGTGATAATATTCTGGTAATTGAACAGCGGTCTGTGAGCGATGGTACTGGTCAATTATCGATAACATTCGTTGTATAACATACAGTGTAGCCCTGTATGGATACATGTAACGTGTTTTTATTTGGATACCGGCCAAAGCAGGAATCAACTGGTCTCGCACGATACTTTTACCGGAGAACCAGAGAGCACAATGGTTTTCTCCGCCTCTCTGTTGAAACAGATATTGAGTAAGAAAGCCGACTACACCACCAAACTCACGCTGAAAAGAGGCCGTTTCACCTATATTGTCTAAACGTCGACGCATGTCAGTATAGACCTCCACTGGGTGGGCACAAAGGTGAGCCATAAAGGTTTTGTGTTCGAGAATCATTGGTTCGTAATCTGTGGTAGTAAACAGCTGTTCAATGTGTTGTTTCGGCGTACCAACACGTATATCGACTCGTTCTTCTCTAGCGGACGCCTCCTTTGTTTCTGCCCTTTGACTCTTCACTTTATTTTCCTGTTTTTTTGACGGTGGTTGTCGAAGTTCCCACTGATGCACACTCATTTCATTATTACATAATCATATAAATACTGGATTTATTTAATCGAAGGAGGGAGCAGTAATCCGATAATCCGTTAAAACCCACAAAACTACTTAAGACAACATCTTTCAATAGTATGAATTTATATTGGATTACATTTTTAATTGCGCTAAAAGTATCATTAATCATCACCTACTGCAATTACAGAACATCCACCAAGAAAGACACGAAACAATACACCTTTCAATTACAATATCTTGTCGTCTATACACTGGCATTCTTTGCTGACTGGCTCAAAGGTCCCTATATCTATGTTTTGTACGAATCATATGGGTTACACGAGGATAAAATTGCACTCCTCTTTATCGCCGGATTTGCTTCATCCGCCGTCGCCGGCCCACTCGTCGGGTCAATGGCCGATAAATTTGGCCGAAAAAGACTAGCCATGGCCTATTTTGTCATCTATATCACTTCAGCATTGACAAAGCCATTTAACGATTTCTATATACTATTGCTAGGGCGTATTCTTGGCGGTATAGGCACTTCCCTACTGACGACTACCTTTGAAAGCTGGATGGTTGCCGAACATCAACGGCGCAAATACCCACAAACATTGTTAGACGATACCTTTGCCAAAGCTACACTCTGTAATTCGGCTTGTGCAGTTCTCGCGGGCCTTATTGCACAAGTATCCTCCGACCAATTTGGATATATGGCACCATTTATGGTAGCATTGATACCACTTCTGGTAGGTCTCTTTCTCTGTGGGTGGTGGTGGGACCTGGACCAACCAGAAGGGCAACAAACATTGTTCGACGGTTTCCAAAGTGGTCTGACAGCGATGAACACCAATATCTGGATTATTGGACTTTCTCAGTCGTTTTTTATGGGTGCAATGTATTCCTTTGTTTTTTTATGGACACCCGCACTCAGTATTTCTAAAAAAACAGTACCCTATGGCCTTGTTTTTGCCACCTTTATGGTGATGATTTCCATTGGTAGTGGTATTTTTAAACGCATGTCCCATCACGTAGAACGAATGCCATACCTCATCTTTTGTCTATCGACAACCGCCTCTATGGTGACCATCTTCGCATTAGAGAACGAAGCCGCGGTCTTTGCCTCGTTTTTAATGTTTGAGCTAGCGTGCGGCATCATGTTTCCGACGTACGGTTCACTGAGGTCGCTGTACATTCCCAACGAGCACCGAACCACGATTATGAACATCTATCGCATCCCACTGAACGTGTTTGTAGTCATTATACTCATCAACAAAAAGTACATCTCACTGCGGCAGACGTTTGGTATCTGTTGTGGGGCGCACATCGTCTGCCTGGTGTTGTGGAGATATTTTACACCGACTGTCAAGGTATTGGACGGTAAAGAATACGAAATGGGAAGGGTTGACGAAGAGAAAGATTTTGGAGAATTTGACGAACATGGAGATTTTAAAAATATAGACGATGGAGAGTTAGACGAATATGAACTAGAATCGAATGAATCAGATACAGATTAATTTTTTATTCACGTTTTAATAGGTATGTTTTTCTACGCGCTGGACTGGCACGAATACAGTCACTGTTCGCACTACCAACTTCATAGACAATACACTTGACCTTGGCACGCGTCACCGCCGTGTAAAACCTCTCACGTTTATCACCCCAGGAACTGGAAGACTTGACAATGACGACAGGATACTCACTACCTTGACTTTTGTTGACGGTCAGTGCATAGGCAGGGCGGAGAAAATCATCCTCTCTGACATTGTATTGCACCACTCGGTCAAATTTAACAGTGACCAGATGTCCAGAAACTTTCGTTACTATCCCAATTTCGCCATTGGCGACCTCCAACTCTTTGGTTTCCTCTGTATATTTATTGGTGGTATTCATGACAGAGTCACCAATTCCAAAGCACCAATTGGTGTAGCGCCATGTTTTGTTGCTGTAGTCCATATTTACTGGCAATGAACATGGTTTGGCTCCCACGGGATTACAAATTTGTCGGAGGCGACCATTCAATTTGGAGACTTCGGCGTTGGTATTGCACAGTACCATGGGCAAGAATCCAGTTTCTCGAAAGACCGAGCGTGCATTTTCGATAATATCGTCGTCGTTTTTGTAGGGATGAACAACAAAAGAATCGGGGGAATAGTCGAGATGGGTATTGCCTGTTCGGATTTTTTGCCCGTTACTGGCAATAAACGACGTTGGTCCAGAGCGATAAATGTAGGTAAGTTCCATTTTGGGAATGTCAGAGTCACAGATATCACGGAAAAACTGCCCTGGCCCCACCGAAGTCAGTTGTGCTGTATCTCCTACAAAAATGATTTTGGAAAAGGTACGCTTTTTTAAAAGCATCGCCAATATTTCTGGTTCTTGCATGGACTGTTCATCCAGTAACAAGACATCGGCCAGTGGAGAATCTGCTGACATATAGGCCAATCGGTGGACAGTAAAAGCGGGCACACCCGTTACTTGTGCTAAACGCTGGGCGGCTTTGCCGGTTGGAGCAGCACAGACCACTCCACCAAACAAACTCTTGACAATATGTTTACAGACTGTCGTTTTTCCAGTACCTGCTCCACCTTGTAAAATAAAGAGTGGTTGTTCACAGGCCTGAATGACAGCTTGGCGCTGTGTATCGTCAAGCACTGCTTCGGCTGGTGGTGGTCGCCAATCTGGTGCCGGGCATTGTTTGATTTTTTCAAAAGTTTTCCCGATAAACGCTTCGATATCAGCATATTTAACCAGTGTCACGTGATTGTCGTGAATAACACAGGGCCATGTCGCACAGATTTCAGCGTTGGAACCCAGAAAGGAGGCTAATGGCATCCAATAGTTTCCAGATTTTTTCATGTATTCGCGGAGAATATGAATGGCATTGGCACGTTTTCCACGATTGTCCAGAGGTGATAGTCCAAGGTCCAAAATAGCGGCTTCGGTCATCTTTGTCCGACTTGCATGTGTTGTCGCAGCGATGAACTCGGCACGTTTGACCGATTCGTAGGTGAATGAATCAAATTCTTTATCGTACATGATTCGCCAGGGGTCCGCTGCGACAAAGCGTACAAACTTTTCCATTGAACCGTCAAACCAAGCAGTAGCAGCGGCCGTTTGGTTTTCGTTCAGATAAGCATGAAGTTTGGGCAATGCTTTGCTGATTTCGGCAGACATTGACAGCTCTTTTGCCACGCTGTCGTAAGCCTTATACATCCGTACCAGTTTCTTACGACCAATCTTTTGAATTGCCATTAGCTCAGCATTTCGATGATGTTTGAGCGCCGCGAAGAGGCCAGACACTGGTTTAAAAGCAGCAAAAAGGGCGGCGCGGTCCGGCCAAGAGAGCCCGGCGGTCTTTAGTGCGGATTTCAACGTGTGTTCAGCCCTATTCGTGGGAATTCCTTTAAAAGCGGTTTTCTTCGCGCCGGAAGAGGTGCGTTTGGTAGTAATTGCACCACGAAAGAGTTGGCCAGGTACAAGGGTCGCCGCATTACAGCCAAAGTTACCACCGAATGTTCCACGACTTTCTGTCGTTCTGTATTCAACAAGGGCCCAAGACTCGCCCCGTGTCAAAATGACTTTGGTAATTTCAATACGAACCATGTTTTACTATTATTTGATGAGGTATAAATAAAATTAATATATGTTATATATGTGGATTAATATTTAGAAAGTTTGATTTAGCTTTATTGTAATATTTTAGGAGTAGTGTCAAACCCTTCCCACATTTCGTTCCATTTTGGAGCAATATCTCTAATATGGCGTCTGTCTGATAACCATGGATGACGACTTCCACTGACCGATGGGTTCCATGCGGTATCGACGCCACTTATATCTGCGATTTTTTTTAATTCTGCAATAGTATAGTCATCGGTTCCGCTGTAATCTGCATCTAACATGTGTGCGACATTCCACCCAGGGCTAGGGTTAATTGTACCAGAGGGATTGAACGGTGTTTTGGTTGTGTCTCTTGTTTTCCAAAGTTTATTATATTTTTTATTTATTGTGCGTGCTCTTCTCAATACTGGCTCAGGCTGTGGCTGTTGCTCAGGCTGTCGCTCAGGCCGTTGCTCAGGCTGTCGCTCGTCTAACTGTTTTTCAATGACCGGTTTTACCTGTCTGGCTTGATTTTCCAATTTAATATTTCTATTTACGGATGCAATTTTTTCTGCTTTTGCAATGGTACTTGGGTGATTTGGCCTCTTATATGGGTTGGTAGTTTCTTGGTTGTATGGTGATGGGTGTCGAAGTAGTTGTACATGAGAAGGTTCTAGGATATGGTCTTTTAAATTGTCTTTATTATCGACAAGTTTTTGAATGTCGGAAGGACCGTTTAGGCTGTTCATCAACTGTTTGAGTTTTTCCAAACTGTTCTGTTGGATAGTTCCTGGGTTGCCTCTGTCAGAATGTCCACTAGCTCTCGATGCAATTTTTTCCAAATTCGAATAGCTGAATCCATCGTAGTTACGCTTTTTTAGTAAATTGTCTTCCGGATTTTTTGCCAACAATTCCAATTTTCCATAACTGAATCCGTCAGATGGGGTGGCGTCAGATGGGGTGTTTTGAACCGTATTTAAATTGGACGACGAATGCAATTTAGTTTCGAAAAGACTGTCCGGATTTTCCGCTAATTTCTCTAATTCGTCCATCGACATGTGGTCGACGTCGAGTAGGCGTCTATCTACACGACGGAGATTTCCTGCGGTACCACTACGGGTATTTACAGCAGTACCACTACGGAGATTTTCAGAGGCTCCAATGGAGATAGCCCCAAACAATATAATCGTAATCATTATTTATAAAAGAAACATTTGTTTTATAGGGTATTTTTATTCAATCATTATGAAGGAGCTAACATAAACACACTATAAATAAAATAACATACAAAACAAATGAAAAGACAATTCACTGTTATTTTACTTTTGCACACAGTGGGAGCAAACCGACTCAGAGGATATAATTGTGAAGAATTCTGCGGGGTGACACGTGTCGAACAGTACAATGTCAAATGCGCAACATGTGTCACTGGTATATCACCTTTTGAGTTTTGTCAATACCAATCGTCAGTACCTGGTTGTGAAAATATATTGGACCATCCATGGGCTCATCCAGAAGATGAAACGTGGGCGAATAAAGGTTATAAACGATTAGATGGTAAGTGGTTGTATGGAGATAAAGCAGAAAAGGGTATTGATATTCATAATAATTTTTACGATAATTCAAAGCAGCATGAACATATGTGGATAGATACGCGTTATGGCAATGGTCCACGAAACTGTAAACATCCACCGTGCAAAGCTCTTGGACTGGCCTGGAATAGGGCACATCCATGGGCACTATGGTCGGGGGGCAAAACGCCTTTAGAGGAACAACGTCAAGCACGGGTAGAAGGGGTCGCAAGTAGTGGCGAGATAAAAAATGGTCATCCTTTGTGGCAATAGATTAATGGTCGGGAGGTTTTTCTTCTATATCTTTCATTGTAGTCGAAATGTACTCCGTTAGTTGTTTGGCACGATTCATTAACACTGTCAATTCTTCAACGGTGGGGGCCTTGAAAGGTGATTCGTTTGGCGAGTGCAGTGAGCGCGAAGCGACCCAACCAGTAGCAACTCCAGCTAGAAATTTAAACATTACAATAAAACAAAGCAAAGAAATACTACATTTTAACTATTAACGTGCCGATACTTCTCGTTTGTGTGGTGTCAAGTGGATTTTTTCCACAATTCTGGAAGCACAAGTTGGACAGACCAGTTCATGACCCGGTAGGAAATAAACATCGGAAGAACATTGGTAGCAACAATATTTGAATGAACTGGTTACCTGCGCCGTGGAATAGATAACCTTCCTTTTACGTCTTTTCGTAGTCATTTTTTCAATAACTGGAATACGTAAAGAATATGAGGGGTCCATTATATTCTATATATTTTAGAGCACACTTAAATATAAACTATGAGTAGAATATATTCTTTAGCACAGCAAGGATTATCAGCTCCAATTCAAGGGTCCGACGAATGGTTGGCAGGACGCAAAGGTCGCATTACGGGAAGTAAAAATGGCGACCTTTATTTTAATTTCAAACAAGAATCCGATTGGGACGATATCCTAGAAAAATGGTTTGGAGATACTGTCGAAAATTTTGATGCCATTGCCAAAAAGAGAATGGCATGGGGCAGCAAACATGAAGACTCTGCTGTTCAAGTCATTGTCGACTCAATACCCAACTCTCATTTCTTTGAATGTCCTCAAATTGAAATTGACGAGATATATGCGGCGTCACCCGATGGAGCCATTATTGTCCTCAAGGACGGCAAGGACGGCAAGGACGGCACATTCCGAAAAGAAGACGTCGACTGGCACGCCAATGTTGAAATCAAATGCCCCGCGGGTGGTATCGGTAAAACAGCAGAAGAAATGGCGGAGGTTGTTCGTAAAAAATGGAAAACGCCCGCCCCCTACTACATGATTCAAATACATCAGGAAATGGCGGCACAAAAGACGACAGAAACATTGTTTGTTGTATGGACCCCGTTATTAACGCGCATGTGGCGCGTGCCGTTCAATCAATCCTTCTGGAATTTAAGTGTAGAGGTTCTTGAGAACTTTCGTCTCAAGAACGTGTCTTTCGAAGTGATGCAGTCAAAGATTAACACTTTGAAAGCACGTTGTTTCGGCGTGTCTAATTTCCCTCTTTGGAAAGAAGTGACAACTGAATGGACTGGGACGTTATAGTTTCAGGTCTGTATTGCCAATCAAAAAAAAATTATATATATTATTTTTTTCATCTTTTTATATGAAGATTATTCATCTTTTTAGGTTATTTAAGTTCATATTTAACATGTACATATGGCAGCTCGTCACGATGCTCGTCACTCAACGTGTCCTATTTGTTACCTTCATAAAAAGATGGTCACGTTAGAATGTGACCATCAACTATGTAAATTATGTTGGCACAAGTGGTCACGCAAAACCCAATTCTATTCAGACTGTTGCCCTACTTGCCCTATCTGTCGACATCCTCAACCTCCTCCGTCGACGATTTCACCATGGATGGCTTACTGTCTACTGTTTTTTGTTCTTTGGATGTCAGCGAGTACCAAGCCTGCATAAAATCGTCCGGAGGTCGTTGGACCTCTGGTCGTTGGACTGTGGTTATTGTGTTAAAATCGGTACTGGGTACAAATTCCATGATTTCACCCTTCACAACGTAGGGTTCCCAAGCATAGGCCGCCGCCAAACATCGACGTGTTGCTAATTTTGGAGAAATTTGTAACGGACCACTCGACTGCGAATCGACATAAAACAGTTGACGCACACCGTCAACGATTTCTGGGCGCAAGCAAGTAAAATGGCGTGTCAATGGTTGATGCACTATCATACCACGAAAAGTTTCATCTTTTAATAGCTCAGAAATAGTAGTAATAGACCATGTCCTTTCACTTTTAGACGAGACTGCGGTCTCCACTCGGTATCCTCGACGTACTATGGCAGCAATGACGGCCGAAACAGACCAATCCCCACCAAACGATTCATGGTTATAGACAGCATCACCTGTTTGGGTATGGATATCTTCACAAGCGGCGCGCATGTCTTCAGTGGTAATAGCTGCCGATTTAAACATATTCTGAATGGCATGCAGTCCACATTGATTGGATTGTTGTCGAACGAAAAACATATTTAGTAAACATTCGTTATTTATATACAATTAAAATATGTTTTATTTATGTGGAAATACCCTATTTAATGTCCCACAAGTAACAAAAATGGAACGAGGTAAGATATATTTAGACGATGATGGTGATGAGATTATCTATAATTGGGACGGTACAATTACGATTTCACGCGACGGGATTGTTCCAGAAGGTGGCAATTTCAAAGATTTTGAAGAGTTTAAGAAAGAACAAGACAAAGGAGATATCAATTATTTAGACTCCCTTGAATATTATGAAGATTTGGACCCATTAGAACCGGACGTACCGAGTCTGATTTTGACACAAAATGAGGCCGTATGTTTGGCAGTAGAGTGTTCTAAACCACACATATTAAAACAAAGGCCGGACCAACACGACTCTGTGGCACATATCCATGGGAATGTTACATATACGTTTTTAGATTGGAATTCGACAACTCCCACCAAACTGGCAGCCAACGAAGAATGGTTGCGCACCAAACATGAAAAAATGGTCTGTATTCTCTCTGTCTCGTTAGCAAAACGAGACAGTTCTGCAAATAATATCGACGACACGCGCCGAACAATGCTAATTAATGCCATATACGCTTGGCAGAAACATGGATGGGCAGTATTATTGTTTATTCCATCGCATAACAGGGGTCAATATGAACACTGTGCGAGAATAAAATCAATGTTTGATAATGAAGCGGTCAATATAGTACCATATTCGATTGAACAAGGAACATGTAACGTGAGCATGAACGTGGGTGAGTCTAGAAATGCCATCCTACATTTTTTAAATGCGTGGAAACATATTATCACCGTATGTACAATGGCCGACGAGCGTGTTGAATCAGTGTTACGCCCTCTGCCCATTTTAAGTAATGCCGGTTACAGTGGAAAGGATGAAAATGTCGGAATTAAAGAGCAGCGCATCAAGGAAGGATACGATAGACTCTCAGTAATTAATATGTTCCTACGAATTGGGACGGACTCAAGAAGTACATTTATAGAAGAACAAAGAAAGTCGGATGTTTTTTGGGCAAGTCAGTCGACACGCGATACTAAATTTTGTAGGTCGGTTTGCGCGCTGTACGATAAATTGCTAATAGAGGGAAGGGGAGGAAAAGAAGATAAAATTACCACGGAAACTTCCATATATCACCAGTTAAAAACAGACCAACCCACGCTGGTCTGTTTTCCTCAAAATTTTAGATGGTTTATGCAAAAAACTGAGTGGAGAGACCTTCCTAACCCACGGGGACGCTATAAACATTGGGGAAAGTCGGCCGGTGGCAAATTCCTTGGTGGAGACCAGTCTCCCCTTGCACCAAGTCGTCTAACAATGCCTACACAGTTGATTACATTCAAAGTTGGACAAGGGGGGTGGGACGGGCAATTTTATTACCCATTCACCACTATTGGGGAAGACAATTTCTTTTCTTACGAATGGACAAAGGAAATTGGAGAAGCGCGACAAGTAAACGCCGTTCAAATTATTCGCAAATTTCCAAGAGCTGCAGTATCCATTACTCGAAGACCGGACGACGTAACAACATATACACCGTGCGCCATCAAAGAACTAATGTTCATCCTTAATTCTGAAACGTATTACCAACGAAACCCCAATGAACTGCCAAAAATTAAGTGGACAGTAGATTACGACCCATCTCCACTAAGTATGCCTTGTTACAAGTGGCAGGCTTTTATTTTTTGCCAGATTCCAGCGGAAGTGGACAGGCGTTCTAAATTAAGTCTGACAGATAGGATTGCTAGACCCGGTATGGTTGTCACTGACAAAGTTCGTCATATATGTGACAGACTGCTCACTTTTATATTAAGCAAAAAGTTCCGAGAGCCGAAATATTTCAAAGCACACTCAAACCAAATATACAATAATATGATTGACGTCATCAGGAAAAATCAAACCAAATATGTACAGGATTTAGGATTACAATTTCCAGAAAATAAATAATTTATTTATACATATTCGATAATAATGCATCTTTTTCCAAATTTCTCTTTTTCCTGCCCCCTCTACATTTGTAAATATAGACCACAACACCTATCACGATTCCAAAGACCAACCCAACAACTATAAAAACCACCGTTAAATCATCGCCCTCTTCATGTTTTAGTGGGGGCATGTCTCTATCCCTTAGTGGTGTCGTTGTTATGCAGTCATATCCCAGACGGTTTAAAACAATCTTGGTATCGTCGTCAATTTGTTGTTGGCAAGAACCACGCGCCTGTGACCATGACATTAGTTTGGAATGACCATCTGCATGACTGAAACTAGAACCACTGTTATAGTTGTACGGATTGTAGATGCGAACATTATCAATGTAAACACCATCACCAAAAAAACCCTGGTAGTAATTGCCAACGACAGCAGGTTGACGGTTTCTGTCTTCAAGAAATAAATCAAAATTTGTTGGAAAAGCTTCTTTATTTGCACCAATAGTAGACAAATACCCAAGACCATGTAACACTTCGTGCATTATAGTGGATTTTAAATCAAAATACGACACAGGGAGGTCCGAACATTGGCCTTCCCACCAAGCCACATTTGGATTAAAATGAATGTCAAATCTATCTGCCGGAACCCACATCGTCCCAGACGGGGTGTAATACGTATAAGTATAAGCCAAGACACTACTCGACATATTAGTCCATTTAATCGAGTAGACAGGTGGCGGAACGTTATTACATTCAGTACTAAGACTAGTGAGGAACTCCTGTACAAATGGCCCAAGGGGAGGGTTTGCAGTTACTGCTGTATTTGCAGCTTTAAGCCCATACGACGGTATTTTATAAATAGTCTTAAAACGCTTCATTAGTTATTTACAACGATGTTTAAATACCAATATTTTTCGTCGGTCCAAATATCAGGTATCACTGGGACCAGGGACAGAGAATAAATTTGTAATTAATACCATTATTACTACGACACCAATTGAAGATATCAGGTGGTCAACACACCAAAAACATAAAATGTTGATTTTATAACCCAATAGAAATAACATCGTTTTACCAATCCAACCTGCACACAGATATATCAAAAATATACAGAGATTAATGCACGCGCACGCACAATAGTTATTTTCATAGGTTGTAACTGATTCATGCATCTCTAAAATGGAGGGTGGGTCTATCTCGAGGTCAATATATTCTATTTGGATAGGTGATTTACACACAGTACAATCTTTTGTTCGTATTTTTCGACACACGTCGGATAGACATTCTTTATGGACCACCATCTCGCAGATACATGGCGATTTTTCGTCACACATCTCTAGACACACATAACACTGACTCATCTATATTCATTTAACACGTATTTATAGCTTCAAACGTTAGAATTTAATCATCTTTAATATCAGAAAACAACAATAAAAAATAAAATTTCTAAATAATCTCTAAAGCTTTAGAGAATTGTTACAAAATAAAAAAAATAAAATTTCTAAATAATCTCTAAAGCTTTAGAGAATTGTTACAAAATAAAAAAAATAAAATTTCTAAATAATCTCTAAAGCTTTAGAGAATTGTTACAAAATAAAAAAAATAAAATTTCTAAATAATCTCTAAAGCTTTAGAGAATTGTTACAAAATAAAAAAAATAAAATTTCTAAATAATCTCTAAAGCTTTAGAGAATTGTTACAAAATAAAAAAAATAAAATTTCTAAATAATCTCTAAAGCTTTAGAGAATTGTTCAAAAAATAAAAAAAATAAAAGTCAAAGAATCTCTAAAGCTTTAGAGAATTGTTCAAAAAATAAAAAAATAAGTCAAAGAATCTCTAAAGCTTTAGAGAATTGTTTCAAGAAAAAAATAAAAAAATAAGTCAAAGAATCTCTAAAGCTTTAGAGAATTGTTTCAAGAAAAAAATAAAAAAATAAGTCAAAGAATCTCTAAAGCTTTAGAGAATTGTTTTCAAGAATAAAAAAGTACTATAAATGACATCGAGATATATAAGAAAATGAACTCTTTATGGATATTTCTTTTTATCAATGCAGCATCTGCTTTCCAACCAGCGAATCGGACCGCCCTGAAAACAGCAGTGGATGCATGCTTGGCAGAAACACCAGATGGCTCCTGCCCAATTTTTGCTGATTCGAACGATGCTACTGGCAATCCGTACGGTGTGATTGGTGATTGGGACACGTCGCAGGTGACGACTATGGAGGCCATGTTTTCCTTTGCCGACGCGTTTAACGCACCAATTGGTGCGTGGGTCACGTCCAGGGTGACGACTATGGCTGCCATGTTTTATAAAGCCTCTGCGTTCAATCAGCCGCTGACGTTCGACACGCGGGAGGTGACGGATATGCGTGCCATGTTTATGGAAGCCACATGGTTCAACCAGCCACTCACGTTCGACACGTCGCAGGTGACGGCCATGCAACGCATGTTTCAGAATGCCATAGCGTTCAATCATTACAATTGGGGCGCTGTGGCATGTACAGCTGGTAAATTAAGCTGTGCGGAATTAAAAGCCGAATATCAGAGTTCATCAAGAGACTGTGGATGTTAGGTCCATAAATTCCATTTTGTAGAGAATGTGAATCAGTCAAAAAATGTTTGCGTACAAAACATGTTTGCAATGTACACATTTTCGCGCACGCTATTTGTTTTGCACGCAAACATACTCAAATACTAAATATAGAGATATATGTTTCAAGAAAAAATAAAAAAAATAAAAATCTATAAAGAATCTCTAAAGCTTTAGAGAATTAGAAAAAAATAAAAAATAAAATAGTCAAAGAATCTCTAAAGCTGGCTGTTTCAGGAAAATAAAAAACTTGACTTTTTTTTGGTAATTTAAGTATTCGGACCAGTCCAAAAATTGCCACCCTCTCAAAAATCAAAAAAACTTGCTACTTATGTGTATAAATGTCCAAAATTGTCTTCTTTTTAAAATAAAACCAATAGTTTTCGTATTTTTCAGTGACCATGTATAATTGGAAAATCAAAGTGATTATTAAAGTGGCTATAATACAATCAATGGTATAATGCCACCTTTGTAACAATAAGAACGAAATTAATAAAATAGAAAGAACACCGTTCATAAAAATAAATCCTGTTGACTTGGAATAACGATACCCGAAAAGAAACACCAATACTGCAGTGGCTGTATGGCCAGAATACATATAATCGCCACATGTACCATGTATCAACATATTACAAAATGTGACGTATAAATTTCGTGGAGTTTCATTGCAATAATTAGGTGTGAAAATATTAGGCAATGTTGTAAATGATACTGTAATAGACCGAATAATGGTCGTTGTAGATTGAAGAAAAATATATTGCAATATACGACGAAATCTTTCTTTGGAACGAAAGGAAGCGATAAGTAATATTATCTGAGCAACTCCTATATAATTTGATATAGGAATACTAATATATGATATATCGGGTATAATGTCAAATAATAAATCTTTTAACGGACCATTATCTCTGTTTTGCCTGTTCCAGGCTAAATTTGTAGATATTAGTGCCATAACAGTACTTAAAATTGTATACGCCAATAGGTGGAACAATTCATAATTCAACATTCTAACAATTGTTATATACATTTATACTTATTTTCTACGATGTCGAACCACTTGAAACTCGCTTAGAAAAACTCGACAATATTATAAATACTCTTTTTAGTTGAAAAATATGGTTATTGATGTATATCAGCTCTCAAATCTACCATACAGTCTGCAAACTCTGCAATTGGAAGCGGATAGCCTTCTGTATAATAGTGTCTGTTTTTAATCCGACACTTGCGATACCATCCCGTTTCAATCAACTCTCGAACCCGTTTCTCTGTTTTACCGACGTCCATGGCAAATAGACGGAATGGTTCTTCAAACATATATACAAAGAAAGTAACACCTTCTTCTTTGGCCCTATAGACACCACCGGGTGTTTGGCGCTGGTCATTGGAAACAGTTTCCATGAAGAAATTCAATTGAAACCCTTTTTTATCTCGACTGGCACGGGCTGAGACATCGAATTTCACTTCCAGTGTGCGACCGTGTTTGTCTTTGAAATCTGGTTCTTTGCAGTTTTCTGCGACGTTATTAGCGGACCACTCGGGGTAATGTTCTAAAAACAAGCGCTCGCCACGTTGTCCAACTTCATTTTGTGTTTTAAAGGCAAACATTTTTTAGACAATAAATAATGTGATATTTTGTTTTCAATATATGTTTTACTTATTTTATGAATTTCTAAAGCTGGCTGTTCAAATAAAAAATTAGGATAAATCTGAACTATAAATGGCTTCTAAAACTGGTCCAGGCCATAGTTGACCACCTGTTTTAATGTAAGCATCGTAGACGGAGGTATTACCCATAGTCCGTGACCATATTCCGCTATTTTGTACAAATGCTTCGTGGATGTTTCTGCGCCAGACATGGCGCAGATGACCGATGAGTGAGATTTTATATTTGTTGGAGTGGTCCTCGTCATATCCACCAACTAGTGTCAGACCATCTTTACAAATAATCCGAATAAGTTTGTCATGTTCCATTCTTAAATAACGGATTCCTTTAAATATTAATTCTATGGTATTTGTGATGAAGACACTAATGTTTTCTATTTACAGTACAACCGACCGCACCGAACAGCAAAATACACATAAATAATGCTATGGACGTTGTTTCAAGAGAATTTTGGTGGTTACTATGAGTGTCGGAAGCGTTTAACGTTGAGTTTATAGCAATAGCAGTCACGAATATACGTAATATAATAAAGGTTCGAGTTAACATATTAATAAACATATTTAGAATATTCTAAATATTGTATAATCAATTTTAACATATAATGCGGGGGCGATGAAGAGCAGCTGATTCCAAAATCAGCAGTATATTGACCAGTGGGACCATGAAATGGGGTGTAGAATAATGAAGTATATAAGTGTATTTTTTTGTTATAAAATGTTATTGTTGTTTTTGACCATGGTTGTCGGAACGCGTGCAACTTGTGAATCATTTACGCACCCTCACTATAATACAATAATTTGTGTACCTGACTGCTCTCCCGGGTATTACTACGATGCCTCTGATATATATTCAGGTTGCCTCCACCGCTGCCCTGCTGGTACGACAGGACCTACTCATGTGCGTAAGTGGTCACAGTATAGGCACACAGATGATGATGAGTGCATCCCCTGCCCTATCAATAGAATATCCAGAACTGCGGGGAGCATCTCTTGCCATGAATGTGGTGCTTCGTACATCAATAATTATGCTAGCAATGATTGCGTACTTGACCGATGGGGTTTACGTAGCAAAAATGAGGTTGAGTTGACTCGATGTCCCGTTTCTAACATGAGGTTTGCATACGACGATATTAATGCATACGATATAAATGCATGTGGATATATGTGGAAGTTAAAGACGTATGGAATAAAGTTAAAATTATTAAATCAGAACGATGCATCATTAATTGTGACAGGATGCGGCATGGTTGAGGACGCGTGGTGGTTCAACCCAGGTGACACTAGAAGTATGATTAGTCTACACCCTGGTGTGGCTGAAGTTTCAAGTACAGCACTTTGCAGCAACACGCCCACATGTTTAAATACGAACGGGCTTCAACCAAATACAGACACATGCATGTGTGACAACACTGTACAATGTTCAGCGGGACAATCTTGTAACGCTGGAAGTTGCAGCAAATATAATTATAAGCCCAATACTGCCTATCATTATATTAATGGTGTCATGAATGTGATGAGTGCTTCGGAGATTAAAGCGGCATATTCTAAATATTGTTAAAGCGGCATATTCTAAATATTGTATAATCAATTTTAACATGTAATGCGGGGGTGATGAAGATGCGGGGGCGATGAAGAGCAGCTGATTTGGGAATCAGCAGTATATTGACCAGTGGTTGTCCAAATGTCAAAGTTACACTGTTTATGATTAAAAAATACGAATTATGAAATTATTCTGGTAATGGCGGTACCATGGGTTCTATAGGTTCTATGGGTTCAACATTTTGCTGAAAGCGGTACCATTCGGCTCGTGCTTGTCGAACAGCTGAACAGCGATAATGTAAGCTGTTATTTTTGTCTGTAGACTGTTCAGTCCATTCAATTGCTTTCCAAAAAGCATCTCTGGCTGTACTGGGCCAGATATAATCTTTAACACAGGAGACAGTGCCGTGTCTGCCTAGATAATAAATAGCTTCTTCACGGGTGGTTTTTTTTATCTCAAGTCCTTTATGAATTACAAAAGCATCAAATGACATTCACCAGATTGGCCGTCTATTTATATCGTCAATTTTTTGTAAGAACCACCCGCCCGGTATACCTTCATAGACATAGGAATAACAAAGTTCATACTTCATGGCAAAGTTCGGGTCACTGGCCACCCATCTGCGGTAATTTTGATTCCAGACTCGACGTTTCTCCCGGTTAATGGTTTTTCTCTGTTGGTGACGGCACATTTGTTCTATTTTAGTGGTATTTATAGTTTTTTTGCAGCTTTTCGTAGCATTTCTTTCACCACTGGATGGTTGCGGTTGTCGTAAAACTCTTTCATGTCTTGTTCCATAGTATCTAAACAGGTATGGACTTCCTTGATATAGACTGGGACTATCTCTGCCATCGTTACTCCCGCTGTCAAGACTCTTTGTTTGGCCGCAGCTGTCACCGAATCACGCAAAGGCATCTGTAAATTATGAATCCAAGAAAAGGTCGTTCCAACGAGAGAAGCCATCGAGTTTGCGTCAAATACTTTGTGACGCAGACGCTGTTCAAAAAAAGGGATGTCAAAATCGAGGACCAACTTCTTTATGGCTGTACCTTCTTTATTAAAGAGCATGTTGGCCAAACGATTCTGTATTTCTGTATACAATCGTACAATATAGTCGTGGTCTTCTGTCTCGACTGCGGATTTGATAATGTCATAGAAAGCAAGACTAAATTGTTCTTTCATTTGCTCTTCTATTTTTTTTTCTTCCATTTTTTCCTAATAATCATAAAGTATTAAATACTATTTAAAACTAATTATAGATTTCTATTTTTTAGAAATGGACCTATTTAGTTTCAAAGATTACACTTGATGAATTCAATCTTCTTTAATGATTTGCAACTTACAGAAAATAGCCACCGGTCCACAGTTATACCACCACAAGTGCCACGATATTGGGTATTTTCACATTTTACGATAACTGGAGCTACCGGTAATGCGCTGCGTGTCCAGTTATTTGCAAAACTAAGAAAATTGAATGTGGACATTTCTAGTACGATTTATTCGTGGAAATATCGTTTGCAATTTTGCGAAGGGCCCGCACTATTGGACATCGACTGCTTCTTCTTTCAACGTGAAAGTGACGTAATTGTGGACATTAATTTACTGTCTGGGGACCGTTGGACATGGCACCGCCTCAAGGCGGCTGTGAACAACGATGTATCGATACCACGATTGTCATTAAAGACTGATGGTTTTGCCCCAACTGTTGACTTTGTTTCCGAACGGCTGCGACGTGGTGAATTTGCTGACAGTGATTTTCAATGGCTCTCCGATGACATCCCGGTCGAGTGGTGGTTACATTATTTAAAAAGCAAAGACTTGAACATTGTCCGACAATCAATGGAGAGATTATGTCTTCTGAAATATGATGGCTATGACTCTGAGATAGAAAAATGGCGGGTGATTAATCCCACTTCCTTTTTAGAGAGAGAAATTCAAAGACATGCGTTGAAATTTACCCACTTACGGAGTCTAATGTAATCCTTCTCTTCAATAAATTGATCGTATATAAGTTGTCATAAATATAGTAATAAATGAACTCCACTATTTTTGCACGATGTATTGTTTTTTTATATTTATGTGCTCACACCTATGCAGCTTGTGAAAATATGGCGGGTGGTGCCGTCACCTACACCGGTAGTGACGGCACCACGCATGTAGGTTGTAAAGGAACCCTTAAAGCGGTGGTGAAAAGTACATCTACTAGCCAATGTGCAAACGGTGAGCTCGCTATTTGGATAAATGAGGCAGCTGGAACCACCTCAATTTATGATTTTATTCTATCGACTGGGCAAAACGCTAACGGATTCACGTTTAATGCGCCAATCTCAGCTACAAAGATTACAGGCACTGATTTGGATATTGTTTCTCTACAGTGCACCGACTGTGTTAAAACAAGTAGTATCGCTGACAATGCAATAACCCTAGCCCAAATGACGTCCAATTCGGTCAATAGTGTCAAAATCGTGGATTATTCTATTAATTACAATGACATTGCCAACAATGCTATCCGTACTAACGCTATTCTGGACCGTGCAGTTACCAGTAATAAAATCGCACTTGGTTCTATTACATCGAGTCACTTGAACTACGTCCCCACCTTTTCTCAACCCAGAAACACATACATTTCGAATCAGTTGCGAATCTACAGACACCTGTACGTCGGTCCTTGGTACGGATTTAAGGTGGAAACTCATTACAACAGTCATCAGTCAGGATGGGCGGCACACGTCAACGTGAACGGATTTATGCGTATTAGAGGTTATGGTATTGGGTTTAGTAGCGCGAGAATGTCCTATACGCTCACTTACTTGCACAATTGGGGGAGGTACACCGGACGCGATGCTATTTGGGGTAATTACTACCGACTTAGTTTGTGGACTGACCGTTCCATTATGTCGAAGACATTCGTCGGTGCAAGTGACCGTCGCATCAAGAAAAATATTACGAGTATTCCCGATAATGTTTCTCTTGGTATTATTCGCAAACTGGATACAAAATATTACCATTATATTGACGAAGTGTCAAGAGGTACAAATCGGACGATTGGTTTTATCGCCCAAGACGTCCGTGAACACATACCAGAGGCGGTGAGTATAATGAAAAATTTTATACCGAACGAAATGCGCGTTATTCACCCCGTCTGGGTCCAGCTCCCAAATGGTAATTTTACGACGACGGTAGACGATTTAAAATCTGAAGAACCTGGTAAATATCGAGTGATGGTTGATGTCAAAGTCAATGGGACCACCAGTGAAAGCGAATTCCAATGGATGACTGGAAACGATGGTAAAACATTCGAGTCGGATATACCATACGAAGAAGTTTTCTTGTATGGTCGCGAAGTAGATGATTTCCATGCTATCGATAAACAAAAGATATTTGCAGTGGCCTATTCTGCTCTACAACAAGTCGACAAAATACAACAATCATTAGTCGAAAAGGTCGCAACACTCGAAGCTACTGTCGCTTCATTGACGGAACGACTCGAAGCGCTCGAAGCTAGATAATAAAGTGTTCAGAAAAATTCCTCAATTGCGACCTGCCTGCTGAAAAATGACAGGGTCTCAATTCGTCAACTCCTTGCAAAGAGGCGAGACCCAATATCTCTAACATGGTTCCAGCACTAAATCCCTCCCGAAAGTGGTCCGTCGACAATGTCATTTCTGCAGTTTTTTCGGCCGCCTCCAATACACGCTTATCAAACCCCACCAAACGTATACAATTACAATGCCGAGTGATAACACAGTCATGTCTATTCAACCATTGGACAACTGGTATAAAAATACCACCTTCAAAGGCCATCATGGCACCATTTTTAAACACGACAATCGCGATATGTGTCCACAATTCACTATTCAGTGTGACCTCCAGTTCAGAAGCGTGTGCTAATAATAAGTCACCTGTACGTAACAACGTTTCGGGGTTGGAATTAAGCAGTGACTCCTTCAAGGGATTCTCAGGAGAAGACCACATAAATCCCATTGTACTAAAAGAACCGTTATTTATACTATCTTTGATGACAACTGTCTTTTATAAGTGTTGTTTTTGTGAGTCCTCTGTGATGTCATTTATGTCGTACGCTTTGACAGATTTAGAGTGTTTACACGGATTACATAAGCAAAAAATGTACAACTCTGAAATTCGTACCAGTGCACTAAACTAAAAAAATCACGTATATATAGACGCTTAAAATATATTAAAAATGAAATCAATTATTAAATTATCAGGATTTTTACTTTTATCAACAGGTACTATGGGCGCCACTATCCAAGAACTTTCAGACCAGTGTGACGGATTGCGTGGTGAGTTAATTACGGCCATGAACAACGTCAAGCTTGCGGAGCGTAATCACGTGGCTGCTGAAGCCGGGTTTGAAGCTGCCGCCGCTGCCGCCTCTTCTGCCGTGTCCGCCTATCAATTTGCCAATGATGTCTCCAGTCTTCGTCGTCAAATGAAGTCAGGACGTCCACATGCACTTCGCGCTTTCGGTAAACAAAATGCAGGTAAACATGCCGGTGTCTGTTCTGGAAATGCAGACGCGAGCACCGATATTGACTGTACGGGAGGTTCGGGTCACACATGTATCACGAAGAGTGGAGGGACAAACGCCAAATGTGCAGTCGATATGCACGAAGAACAGTGCAACGCATTGGACATTGGTACCTGTGCTGCCAAAACCGGTACCATAAATGGAAACTGTGCTGCTGAGACAGAACGTAAAGAATGTACAGATTTAGGAACGGGTACCTGTGCTGTTAATACTGGCGACGTCAATGCGGGCTGTACTGGAAAGACCACCAGAGGAACTTGTGAAGACGCAGACATTGGCACCTGTGCAGTTGAAGCAACAGCCGGTGCCAACTGGCGCTGTGCTGACCAGACCACTAGAGGCACCTGCTACACTGCAAGTATCGATACAGCCGGATGTATTTTCACCCCTGTTCACGAGTGTCGATTTACACCAGTCGTCGAAGACAGTGGTTCGTGTGCAGAAGCAAACGCTGCTACGGACGCCAATTGTGACGCTGTGAGCGACACTGGACCAGAAGCCACTTGTACAGGCACCTCGGCATCTGCTGCCGGCAACGCTGCTTGTGCGTGGACCCAGACAGCCAGTGATTGTAAGTTTACTCTCACCGCCGCCGATGAATGTGTTTTCACAGCCAGAGACGTCAGATTGAACGTGAATGTCGGCCCGGGTACCGCCGCAGGGTCTGGGTCGGTCAATGCCCAACAACTAACGTGCTGTACCGATAAGGTCGGTGCGAGTGTCGAGAATTTCAGCTTTGAAATCGGTGATTACAAAACATCTTTTGAAAGATACGAAAAAATTTACGACGACCTTTTCAAAATTAAAGAAGATATCAAACAACAAGAATCATCGGCATGTGGAGCCTATGCCGCCGCCGCAGCCGCACTTACTGCCTAAATAATCATTAAATAATCATTAAATTACATAAACTATTTCTATTTAAACAATCTCTATTTAAACAATCTCTATTTTTAAGATAATGTCAACCTACAAAGTGGTCATTGTTGGCAATGCTAATACGGGCAAGACTTCCCTCCTCAATCGATATGTCAACGATACGTTTACAGACAGGTTACCCTCGACGATTGGTGTCGAATTTACACATAAAGAACTGGAAGACGAAACAAAGTTGTCCATTTGGGATACTGCGGGACAAGAGCGTTTCCAATCGATAACATCAACTTTGTTCCGAGGTGCCGACGCTGTCTTGTTTGTGTATGATGTGACAAATAGGGAATCGTTCTTGGGTATTGAAAGATGGTACCGCGACTATCTGTCGTTCAGAGGTGCCAATACGGTCGCAATTTTGGTAGGAAACAAAACAGACTTGAAGAGTCTGGTCAAAAGAGAGGAAGCGATGGCATGGGCCGCTAAAAAGGGAATGTGTTATGAAACAGTCTCGGCTAAAGACAACCAGCGCGTGCATAAGACCTTTTCAACGGTGGTGAAATTGTTAAATAGACAACCTCGAGTACAAAAAGAGAAGATAAAACTACAACAGATGCCTACAACAGATAGATGTTGTTATTAATTTAAAAGTATTTTCATCTCTTCTGTGTTTGCATAATCCAGTGCTGTTTGATTTTCATTGTCTTTGATAGTAATATCCGCGCCCATTTCTATCAAAAACCGTACCATATGGACTCTACGCTTGAATCGCGCCACTGTCATGAGGGTTGTGACACCTAATTCGTCTTGGTGGTTGACATCGCCACCGTTTGATATCAATAGTTGTATAATTTCCATAGCAGATTGTATAACAAGTGAGTGTGTCTCTTCGGTGGCTGTTTTGTTACCTGCAAGAGCAGCGTATCGTATAGGGGTCCACCCACGCTCCCAAAACTGCGTGTTGTCCACTTTGTTCGCCGATTCTCCAGAGGCAAGCTGCTTTTTGACGTCTTCAATATTGGCAGAGGAGCAGGCAGCAAACATCTTTTAAATATAAAATGTTTTTAAATAGATTAAAAAAAGTCAATTTAGAAAAGACTGCTGGACGGCCTATAAAGGTAGATATTTATTTGCTAAATGTCTGCTAAAAAATATGGTTCTTTGGCAGTTCTTTCCCTGTTTGGCATGACACTTACTTTGTTTGGTTCAGTGGCGTCGATGTTTGGTGCTTTCATCATTGTATTTGCCAATGGAAGTTCAGTGTCGATGGCAGTGAAAGATTATTGTGATAAAAAACCAACCCCAGTGGTACAACAAGCAGCCGCTGTCGCCGTTGCCTCCACTCTTTAAAATTACTTTATGAATACTTTCCACCCGTTCTTTTTTAAATCTTGCATCACTATACTATACTGTTCTTGCTGTTCTACCGTCATCGTGTCTTTAACTTTGTCGAGAACGTGCTGTAGGTGGCGATTCTTACCAAGTGTTTTATAATGAGAATCGTCCTGTTTTGTACTAGCTATCTTTTTACAATCGTTTAATGTGCGGTCAATATGACGCCTTTTAGTGCGATGCTTGACTGATGCGACGCGTTTCTCCTTTTCTGATTCTATCCGAACGTTCAATGCAGAAACCCTGTCCGATTTGAGACCGTTTTCGTACTCGAGTTTTTGTTTGAGTCGGAGAGATGGTCTACCATCCAGCGTTTCAGGGTCGAGAGTGTTAAATTCATCGCGCAATGTTTCGAGGGCAGCCACATGGCTAGCTTCGATGGCAGAATGTTCGTCGGCATGTTTTCGACACATGGCCGTCATTTCATCTTCGTCTTGGAGTGTCTCTATCAATAACTGTGAGGCCTCATCGGTTTCAAGGGGTCTCTTAGACATTGTTTAGAAATAGTCTATATTTATATCCGTTTTAAATTATAAAAAAATGAACAGTGAATTGCAAATGATGGGTTGGAAAAAAGTGAAGACAGATATGATTATAAATGGGTGGAAAATTAAATCGCTATGGTCAATTGATTCTCTTTTAATGGTTATTGAAGACGATGCAAAATCGGCTGTAATTTCCGCCGACCTGTTGGGACCAACCGTACCGTCTTACATACTATACTATGCCCATTACAACTCAGATAGACTCCGAGGCATACACCAGTGGACTAGTAGTAATTATATTGAAACTATTTACATCTAGACACAGTTACTTAAATGAAGGTATATAAATAGAGTGTATGCATAAAAAAAATTTAAAACATAACAAAAATAATTAAGTAACGAATATTCTATTTTTAATTATCTATCACTGTAAAATTAATGAATGTTACGCCCACAACAGTTGGAAGATATCATGAGCCGTGCCCGTGATGTTTCAGCAGTATTCCCTATCTCATACGACGCATTTATGGGACATGAACGTCTCGCTGTTCTTCATTTATTAGACGAACCGGTGCAAAGTACATTGCATGCTATTTTACAGCTAAACGTACCAAAAGGGACCAAGTGTCTATATAAAAACTGTACAGGGACTTTGAATACTGCTGGCACTTGTTCCGAAAAATGTGAACAGTCCGGCGTGAACGTAGTGCAAGACATCATTGACTGTAAAAATTGCGATTCCTATGGGTTTCCTTGTCCCACCTGTCATTGTGTGGTATTTCGCCAACAATTAGCACAATATATGGAAGACTATTAGTCCCTGCGTTTTGCGGCAACGTAATAGGTTTTAGCAGGTGTCGCAATCCAGGTGTCGAACCAGCTACCTTCTAACGGCTTCCTAACATTGGTTTCGAGCCAGATAACGATTGGTTCTAGATACGGACCGGTTGGTGGTGAATTTGAGGCGGCTTTTTGAATGGACATTTCCAAATCGTTGAGTGTAACTTATAGTAATTAAAAGATACCGCAACACTAATTGATAATTTACTATATAAAAGTCTCCCTCTATGTTCAAACGATGCAACCTTGGAACCCACACCATCCCACCGAAAAGGGGAGAAATTTCAGCGCTTTATTTCGGAATATCCACCAAAAACTTGAAAATCCCGTCCAACCTTTAAATAATGCCAGATTGAAAGATTGGATTGGGAAATATATACACGGTATGGTCCGTAGCTCGATAACTGACAAGCAATGGACCTCTATCATAAGACGTTTTAAAACGCAATTTAATAAATATCGCAAGTCTGTGACTACATTTAATGGTAACAGTGACGGATGGCTTGTGGATTCCTCGCTAGTTGGTACACGAGTAACCTGTGCTTTTTATAAACGCAGTGATAATAGTTATAGTTCCTTTGACGGGACGATTACACAGGTTACTATCAATAAAGTGTGTGCTGCAGTACCCGTCAATTGTTCACGCTATTGCGTGAAATTTGACGATGGAGATATCTTTTACTATCACATATTTCGTCTGGGTGACAATTATGTACGAGTCAATCCTAACAGAATATATGAACAATACTGGGCTTTCATACAAATAAAAAGAGGACCCGAACCGTGCGACGACCCTCATCAGAAATTATGCTTGGCTTGTAATGTGTCATGTATTGACACGATATTCTTACCATGTGGACATGCCTGTATGTGTACCCTCTGTTCAAAAAGAGAATTCAACAGAAGTGGAATATGTCCTATTTGTAGGAAACAAATTCAAAAAATTCAAAAAATGTTCTATAGTGGCGTCAATAATGACGAAGAAATAGACAAACTCAAAGCAGACATTTCTAAACTCACGGATAAACTTAAGACAATATCGACGAAAAAATAGAGCATCTCGGTTCCACTGTAGAACATTATTGCCAATTTTGAATGCTATTGTTCGTCATCAGAGTCCCATTCATCTGTCGAAGAAACGACTGTCGATTTTCTTCGTTTAGAAGTAGTTGATTTAATAAGTGCTTTGATTGATTTTTCATCTTTCTTTTTTCGATTCTTTTGAACTTCATGACTCTTCCGAACTGACTTTACCTTTGAACAGACGTCATTCCACCTTATTAAAAAGGTGTCAACAATACTAATAATAGTAAATTTGGTACCATTGTCACCCTTCGAATTTATCTCCAAATACTCTCCATCCTCGCCTAAGTATTGACTGGTCGTCGTCAAATATTCACTCATTTCAGCGACTTTTGTTTCAAGAACAGTCAAATCTTCGCTCATTTTAGTGATATCCAAGTTAAGAGCGGTAGCGGCAGGTCGGACCTTGTTGAAGAGAATTTTAATATTTTTTAATGGTTGTATCACACCTTCCTGAATAGATACACTTCGAGCCTGTTCAATACCAAATATAGAGAGATTGGACAGTGGGTTTAACACACCATCTAATACCTTCTCAGCAATAATATCCATTGTCGTTTTGTTTTGGCCAATGAAGGTCAATATATCACGGAGTGGGACACCCGCGCGTTCATAGTCTTTGAAATCTAATACTTTCTCATCTGCAAAGTCTTTTAAACGCTGGTTAATGGCTTGGACAATGATTTGGAGCAACTGTTTCAAAGCTTGTGAGTGGTATATATTTGTGGCGGCATTCGATATGACAACTATATCGGCCATGATATCTTTGTATTCTGTTTTAAATATGGTTTGGAAACTCAAGTAATCAATACGGTGGATTAATAGTGGGAATTCTGCCAAGCGTAAAGCCAGTTGTACAGTCTCGCTTTTTTTACTTTCCATGTCCATGTTGGCACGCTTGTCCTTTGACATTGCACCCAGTTGCGTGTGTAACTTGCGAAAAATGGATAGGATTGTTTTTTTGTTCAATGACAGTCCGGCAAAACTGAGGGTGTGTAGTAAATCGAATGTCATCGCTTTTCTTGATTTAACAAATTTTTTAAGAACTGCTTGCTCTCCCGTATTTAACACAAAATAAATTGTCGTTCTCTTTTCTTGTTGTTTCTTTTTAACGGGGGTCAATTTAACAGGGATTAGACGCACTGTCAAATCGTTAAAGTCACAACATTCAAGTTTATCCGTTTTTTCATACACTGTTTCAGACACGTTCTCCATATTGCCGACTCGGAAGGTTCTGGGTGGTGGATTATTACGACCGCCTCTCCCACCTCGTCCACCTCTTCCCCCTCGTCCGCCTCTTCCGCCTCGTCCGCCTCGTCCGCCTCGTCCACCTCGCCCTCTGATAGCTCCACCTCCTCGCCCTCTGATAGCTCCTCCTCGTCCTCTGATAGCTCCTCCTCGTCCTCTGATAGCTCCACCTCCTCGCCCTCTGATAGCTCCTCCTCGTCCTCTGATAGCTCCTCCTCGCCCTCTGATAGCTCCTCCTCCTCGCCCTCTGGTAGCCCCACCTCTGGTAGCTACTCCTCGGGTAGTTCCTATGGGTGTTATTGCGAGGTTGGGTTTTTGTGGTGGAAACGGGCCTCTTGATGGTGTTACTGTATCACCCATCTCTAAAACTCCGTGGTTTATTCCATACGTGACAAATTCATTATACATGAGATATAGACCATTACATCTTAACTTATAACGTCGAAATTGTCGCGTAAATTGCCAAAGTGTTGTTTTCATGTTTTGACTGGTGCTTTTACATGGTTCACTTTTCTCGTACCCACTCACGTATAGTCTTTTATTTTTGGAAATCAGTAATGTCTTTATATTTCCATTATTGTGATAGACACTAGTAGCATCCATCCGTGCACATAAGCAATAGAGTTGTGTTTGCAATTCGAAAGGTATCTTTTGTTGTTGTTTCGCAACTAATTGCTGAACGAGTTCTGGTATAAATTCACTGATGATGAATTTTTCGATTTTGTTTAACAGGTAAATTTTAGGCGCCACTGGTCCCGCGAGTGTTTGCATATCATATTCGTGTTGTATAGTCTGCGAAGAGGAGCGAAATAGCTTTAAATTGTATTTCCGATTCGACGGACCGGTAATGACTGTGAATTTACCCGAGCGCCCTTCTTTTTTTTCAAAAATAAATGTTTTTATCTTTTTACGTGTCAGATTATTAAAATAGGTCATGTCATCTTCCATTTTTATATTTCTAATGCGCTTTTATACATGCCATTTTCATATTTTTGGAGGATGGCCATATCTTCAGGTGTGAAATCTGAACAATCTTTGGGTTTTAATAGCCCGCCTAGATGAGTCAACGCACTAAAGAGCGCATGGGACATGACACCCCACCCCTTACCCTCGCCAATATGTACGACAAGTTTATCTGCAATTATCTCTGACATACGTTTGGAAGTTTCTTCAATGTCTAAAAATTCATAATTTAAAACGGTTTCTGTTGACCATCCTTTTGGACCCGGTGTACAAAGGACAATCTCTTGGTTGTTTGACATCATTATAGAGCTTTTTTTATGGGCACGCATGTATTTTTTGACCTGTTGGTCTCTCTGGTCATAACACACTGGCTCGGCACGCCAACAGGAGGTCGGTTGACATTCATAGCGTGTCCATTTGGAGTCGTCGGTTGTAATATGGAAAGCTTTATGAGTATTGTAGAATGGTTCCAAAGGAGCCCACATTTTATGAACGACAATGGTGTTTCCATTCTGCCATGCATTGTGGGCAAGTTCTTGTGTAATAATACCGTGTGTAGTATACCAATTGTTTAATTTCCATATGTATGACTCCATCGAGTCACGTATTATGAATCCTACAAACCCAGGGGATTGTCGCAGATATGTTGGACTGTCCAAAAGCCATGACTGTCCTTGTGTTGCCACTGTGCATTTCATTCCTCTGTTTTGTAGGAATCTCTCCACTACTGACCAAGTCCATCGTCCTTCTATAGTACCGAAAGTTTCTACTGGTTTCCCTGTTTCTTGTGCGAGGCCAGCAGCTACATTATGGAGTGTTTTCTCTGAGATATCATATAATAAATGTTCTAGGCAATATATTGCTTGTTTTGCTGGCAATTCTTTGGAAAAGTTGGACATTTATTTATACAACAGACAATTAAATATAGAATTCCCCGGAAGTTTGGGCGGATTTGGGCTCGCTGGAGAAGGAAGAATCTCTAAAGCTTTAGAGATATTGTTCAAAAAAATAAAAAATAAAGTCAAAGAATCTCTAAAGCTTTAGAGATATTGTTCAAAAAAATAAAAAAATAAATTAGTCAAAAAATCTCTAAAGCTTTAGAGAATTGTTCAAAAAAATAAAAAAATAAATTAGTCAAAAAATCTCTAAAGCTATAGAGAATTGTTCAAAAATAAATTAGTCAAAGAATCTCTAAAGCTTTAGAGAATTGTTCAAAAATAAATTAGTCAAAGAATCTCTAAAGCTTTAGAGAATTGTTCAAAAAAATAAAAAAATAAATTAGTCAAAGAATCTCTAAAGCTTTAGAGAATTCCAAAAGACAAGAATCTCTAAACTTCAAAACTTCTAAACTTCTAAACTTCTAAAACTTGTTTAATCATGGACAATAATTTCTCTAATACCAACTTTATCGCACGGTTCCAAAGCGGTAACTGGGATTTGCAACCAGAACAGTCCGGAAACCTTCTCCTGCGTAATACCGAGCCTGGATACACGCAGATTCATTATGAAAACGTCCAAACACTTCTTCAAGAATTTATTGACAATGATATTCGCGCAGCTCATAAAGAAGGGACCAATTTTGATATTGCCTATTACAAAGAGGATGTCTATGGTCCTCATATTGTGCGTACGTGGTCACGTGGGCCCGGCCATGGCGATGAAAACGCCAAACGCTTCGCCCATTGTGGGTTTGTTGATACCAAAAAGGGCACTGAACAAAAACTAGGAGCGAGTTGTTACGGTTATGGCCAAACACAAGCCCAAAAACAAGCTTGTAATGCTGCTTTGAACGTCTCGATTTCTAAGCCTTCTGGGCGCGATGCTTGGCAATCTGACAACATGCGTGTGGTCCATTGGCATTGGTATTCGTTTTTGGGTGTTGATTTAGTCAAAACGATTCGCTGTACTTACCAAAAAAATGGCAATGTATGGCGTCTTGTCATCGACCCTGATATCTTGTCCTCGTTTCTGGAATTAAGTCAAAAAAATACATTTGTAGACACCGTCTACAAATTGGAAGAAATATTGTCTGAAATCTCCCCAAATGGAGAGACTGGCGTTGCCCGATTCCTTATCGGTATCCGTGACCATTTTGAACGTCTTTTTGATACAGAGACCAATGAAATGGGCGATGAAATCCAACCAAATTTTGAACGTGTTTGTAACCATTTCGCTGGTACTTTATACATGGACCGTAAATTCACATTTACAATGTTTGGAAGAGACGTCGTACCAAAATACACCATATCCGAGCTCATGGATTGTCACCATACCTTTGAAATTGGAAGCGGTGATACTTCAGCCATTGTCATGATAGGTATCCGCGCAAAAGCGTCTGGTGAACTTGAGCCAGATGACGATATATTAAATGGTCCTATTATTGGCGTGGGTGATGACTTTAGTAATTTTCGCGCCGTTGCATTTGATTTCAATCGATATACGAACAAACGCAAAAAGATGGTTGTGAATCAACATACTTGGCGATGGATGCGCATCCTGTATGAAAAAAAACTCGCCGTCGAAATGTCTGGAAAATACACTGGACACACCACCCGAGCGCCCAAATGTCGCGTAGCTAAGGATTTGTGTATTGTTGTACTCCTTAAATCGGCGCGCGCATGCAATGTCATCAAAACAAACCTCCAAGCAGACAATATTGTCCCAATTTGTGACCAGCTTGATTTGCATTTGTCGGACCATTTGGAATATTTATGGGAGGGAAGAACAATGCTCTTTGGTGCAAATTCAATTGAAGGTGCTATGGCCAAATGGCGTCCGTTTGTAGCACCTCGCAACAAGCGTAAAGCTGTAAAACGTAAAGCTGCTGTTCCTGCTAAAAACAAAGCAAAAAAACAAAAAACGTCGTCTTCGGTTGGTACAATAAACCCTGGCAAAGAAGAGGAAGAAGAGGAAGAAGAGGAAGAAGAGGAAGAAGAGGAAGAGGAGGAAGAGGAGGAAGAGGAGGAAGAGGAGGAAGAGGAGATTTTGCAAGAGTTGGCGTCTGGGGAAGAAGAGGAGGAAGAGGAAGATATTATCAAGATTACCAAGGGTAAGCGCCGAGGTTTCTCTAAAGCCATTCACGACACTGTTTGGGACAATCAGCGTGGTAAATGTTTTAATCCACACTGTAGGAAAGTCCTTTCGCTGACCACCTGTGAGAACGACCATATGGATGGTTTCAGTTCCAACAATAATCTGGATAATTTATGGATTCTTTGCAGAGAATGCCACTGTCTGAAAACAAACGTCCAGAAGAAAGCCTCAGACGGTTTGTTTTCCATTGATATGTTAATTGGTGAAGATTCCTGGGGAAATGCCCATCTTCGAGAGCTCAAATCGATTCTCAGTGCTGACCCTGAGCTCTCCCCGGGACAGATAAAGGAAAAACGTACTTTGTTTACACGGGCTTATGCACAAATGATTCAATAATAACTAATAAATACTTAATATATTTTATACTTTAGAACCCTCCAACAATCTTAAAAAGTGCATGGCCTCAGTGTTTGGATTTTTTCTCAACACTGTCCACTTGTTCACAAAATCCTGGAGAAATGCGTGGTTGTTCACAGGGAGGTAGGCGTCGACCTCCCCGACGGCAACCTCCCAATGTCCCTCCATAGAAGCAATGCGTGCCATGATACAGATAGTCTCCCAATTAGCGTGTGTTTTTTTTTTGTGGAGTGTTGTCGGTATTTTCTTCGGGTCGATGTCGTGTAGTATTAATTTCATACATTCTAATATATTTAAAACCTGTCTTTCTTGATTATCTTCTTCTAGTGTGTTCATTAATGCGTATGATTTATCTCTTCGCACATTTGCTCGAAGTAGTCTTGACATTTTCAATGGTAGTCTGTCTTTAAATAGACATTCAACACTCACCTCTTGGCCGGTGGAAATGGATTGTTATTTTTTATACAGGTCACTTAATGCCTGTGAATATGTATTTTTTTGTGGCGAGACTATTGTCAATGTACTGAGAAGTAATGGCACTCTTTTGGGTAACCAGGTACCGTACCACCCTAACAGTATTGGAAATACACACGGTATGTTTAGACACCAGGACAACCACACCCGTGCCGCGTTACAAGGCCCCCTGAACATTCGAAAAGTGCTGCATTCTCCTTTAACAAAGACAACATGGATGGGCACATTGGCTTGTTGTGCAATTCTTAAAAAGCCATGGCGTTTAAAACGTTTTCTGTCATTGCCTAATTCTGCCAGTACAATTTCTGGGACACCACCAGGTACAACAACCAGCGGATATCCCAATTCCAATGCTTTCATCATTTGCTCTTTGTTGGCGGGTATGCATCCCAACTGTCGGACCACCCATCCGATAATCGGGACATAAAAAACGATAGGAGCAATACACATGCAAGTCTTCGACCCTGGAACAAAATGTACTCCGGCCAATGCTCCACAACAGAGTACACCATGTGGGTGTATGGCAACGACGCCGTTCTCAAAAGAGAGTTGGTTACATGGAAACCACTCATGCCATGGTATAGAAGACATGAATGTACGCAACCAGTGGTCCACTTTAATATGACCATCGTCGAAAAGTTGTAAATACAAAGTCATGATGCAACAAATGGTCAGTGCGAGAACTGCCATTGGCATCATACATACGGCACCTATGAAGAGTAATGGCATAGACCATATCCATAAAAACGTTATAAATGCCATCAGACAAATATGCAATACTTTCATAATAGAACTACAGTGGTGTATTAAATAGATAGATTATAAAATTATAGACAATCTTTTAAATACTATTTAAGGATAGAGTGTTTAGGAATATAAAAATGAAAACTATAATTGTGATTTCTTTGCTTTTATGTAATGTCGTCTTTGGTTATATGGATACAGATACGTTACTTTCTCAAGTAAAAAAACAACATCATCCCAACATTTCCTTTCGTTATAAAGACGATATTTTATTAGTGGATTGGAAGGTTAAGGGTTCGAAAGAGCATGTACTGTTATCATTTAATGAACATGCTAGAGAAATTGTCACTGGCGAACTTGGCCTTCGTACTGTTCAACGTTTGAAAGAATGGTCCCCCAAAGTGTCCGTGACCATAATTCCAGTTTTAAACGTCTGGGGGCGTAAAAAAGTAGAAGATGGCGCCGATTGTCTCCGCAAAAACTTCCGCGGCGTGGATACAAACCGTAATTTTCAAATGAAATTCCATCGATATTTTCATTACAGTGAAGAATACCAGGGACCTTTCCCACTATCAGAGAAAGAATCGAAGCTTATCGCCAAAGAACTCAAACATGCCACCAGATATGTAAATATTCACAGTGGTGAATATTCATTGTATATGCCGTACGACGCGTCATTTGAAAAACCACCAGGGGCGGATATAATGTACGAGAAATTATTAAAATGGTCAGAACATTGTCCGGAGTGCTCTGTGGGTTCCGCGGCGACCACTTCCAGTTATAAAGCATATGGGACCTCGGTAGACTGGGCCATCAAGCACGGTGTAAAGGAATCATATACATTTGAAATATATGGAGATGAGGGAAGTCGTGACTGTCGAAAAATGTTCAACCCCCCAGCTGACAAATTAGAAGCTGTTTTGGAACCATGGCTAGAAATTTTAAAAGATGTATTAACCTAAACTTTGTCAATATCATCTGTCGTCTCTGTCGTCTCTGTCGTCTCGGCCGTCTCTGCTTTCCCTGCCTTCTCTATATGGACGGCATATACATAACATATCGATGCAATTGCAGATATCTGTAGTCCCATAAAGTTAACCCATGTAAATATGTATGTATGGTCGAAAAGACCCGCACAGACCACAAGGCCCATAATAGCTGATTTGGTGGAGCCTGCCACTGCCAATGTAAGCGCGTCATTCTTTTCAATGGTCCAGGACGCTGACCAATTAATAATAAAGCCCAATCCCATGCTGAATAAAAAGGCCACTCGGAAACCACCATTGTCCCAATAATCAAAAGAAGCAGGGTCAAAGTTAATGAGCTGTATACCAAAGACAAAGACAGACAGTACGGCTGACCAAAAGAGAATCGAAGTCTTTGTCCATTTATTATCCATGGCCCTTTTGGTCTCAATTTGTGCACCAGTCGTCAATACATTGTTCATCATTACGTAAGCATAGCCTAGTGCGTCAAATCCAATATCATCCGCGCTGGCTATAACGGCTCCCAAAATCATCACTAGTACTGACAAAATAACAGGTCGCGCCGGCTTCTGGTGTAATATAAACCATTGTCCCAATAATGTCATTAGAATGGACACACGACGCAGTGCTGAAAACATTGCCACGTTGAGCACCCCCGCTGCAGAAATACCGAAAAAAACATTACCAACGTTTAAAAGACAAACTCGGACCAAAGGTAAACCAGGTCTTTGGATGGTGTCTCTTCGCAATACGAAAACACCGATGGCGAATATTGATTGACAAACCATGAGGAAGGGCACTGATTGGAATACAAAAATAGATAATATAATTTTATTAAACATGATTATGAGAAAGGAGGAGGCCATGTAGGCTAAGACAGAGGGCCAGTGCATCTTTTCAGAAATAATTACACTAATATACTAATAACATCTCCCATTTTTTTATGGATTAACTTTAAAAACTATAAAAGGTCTATCAGTAAAAGGAAATGTCACGGTTCATTTTACTGATACTCCACGTCGCTACCGCCTACAATTACGACTGGGACCGTCTACACGCTTCAACGTCGTCGAGAGAGCTGAAACAAGTCGTCAATGATTATGCAGATAATTTTCCCTGTATTGACTGTCGGGAACACTTTCAATCTTTATTGGCGATGCACCCCTTCCCTCTTCACTATGTAAGAACAACAGAGGACGTCAGGGTCTGGACTTGGATGACCCATAACCTGGTCAATCAGCGGTTAAATAAAACGTGGGAGTCGTTTGATATTATGGACGAATGTCATTAAAAATAGTATAAAAACCGAAAACTGATTAAGTAATGTCATCCATCAAAGATATGCCGTCAATCGTTGATAATTGTCGGAAATTAGACACATCTCTATTGCTGGTCATTGGCAGAAAAAAAGATGCAAATGTTATATGCTACAGAATAAACAATGATATAGTGGAGCCGTACTGGCGCATGCAGGATGGTTCGGAGGTCAGTGCCACGTATATTGAGAAAAAATTCGCCCTAAACGTACAGAGTACCAAAACAAAGTGTGGAAATATTCAGTTTAATCTGGTGGGTGCTCCACACATTCCATTTTCATTAGATGGAATGTTAACGATACACAATAACAAGGTGGTTCATTATGTATTCATGGGAGAACGACGTGGTTTTTTCGACCAAACGCCTTCCTATATTATAATACAATATATAGACAATACCTCGAAAAAAATTAAATTTACATGAAATCTTTTTTCTATAAACATTAAAAGATGGGAACGACCAGGAGTGTAATATGTACAGGCGACTATTTAAAGTCTTAATGTGATATAAAATGAGTTTATCAGAATTGAATAAAAATATTGTTGGTATACGTCACGGAGAAGCGTTACACAATGTCGTCGGCCAGTTATACGGTACCACTGTCTATGAACAGTTCGGAGATACCACTCTCACTCTCAACGGGATGCGCCAAGCAGTTGAAGCAGACGTCCCACAACCAGATATTGTTCTGGTCTCACCACTAACAAGGACACTACAGACAGCAACATTGATGTTTCCCAATGTACGCATGGTTGCACTCGAATGTTTGAAAGAATATCCACAACATACCGAAATATGCAATCGACGTTCGTCCGTCAGTATTCTGAGTCGGCTTTTTCCTCATGTTGATTTGACGGACTGTCTCACAGAACAACAGAAATGGCCCAACGAATACCCACATATTGACGATAAAAAACACCTCTACAAGTACTTGAAAACACTGAACGAGGACAATATCGCCATTGTGACACATTCGTCCTGGCTTAAATTTTTGTTCAATGGAAAAGTGGAAGCAGAACCAGAGTTAGAACACTGTACATCCTACACGATTTGCGCAAAGACCGATTAAATAAGACCAGGATATATATTCTTGCATTGGAGAAAGAGAAGCAGGCATTAATTTCTGCATATTGTAATCGAGAATGATAGCGCTACAAAAATTAATTTATTTTTTTTGACATTTTTTTAAATGTACGAGGGTCATCCACGGGATATTTTATATACATTAATTTCAATATTTTTCTGTGTATTTATCTCGAGAACCAGGACGTTTCAGAGGCTCTAACCACGTAATCTGAGCACGAGATGCAAAGTGGCTTCCTTTTGGATGTTATAATCGGACAAGCTACGACCGTCTTCCAGTTGTTTGCCCGCAAAAATTAGCCTCTGCTGGTCCGGCGGAATACCTTCCTTGTCCTGTATCTTCGCCTTGACGTTCTCTATAGTATCACTGGGTTCGACATCGAGTGTAATAGTTTTTCCAGTTAATGTCTTGACAAAGATTTGCATTATATAGGTTTAAAAGGGGTGTATTTTATAGGTTTAAAAAGGAATATTTGAGAGTAAAGATAAACTAACGTTATTTACACACTTGTTGCAACACTAACTATCGACGACCAACCGTATATCACACATTAACTTAAACCTATTTAGAAGAATGGACATCAAACTCTCCAGTTGTATAATTTCAATGTCCAAATTTAATTGACGCCACCGTGAAATATAGCCCGCATTATGGCTCGCTGTAATGTCAGCTATTCGCGTCAATAGATGGTGTATATTCTCCACACCCGAGACAACGTGCGATGCAGCCGTCTTCAGTGGTTCTTTTTCACATTTCAACGATATCATTGTGGCTTCAACAGTTTGTAATATACATGTAATATCATGTTTAGTAATGACCTGTTGCAATGTGACGGTACCACTGGCCTGTGAACGGATGGACGATATGAGTGTAATTGTTGATTGGACAGCGGGGGTAATCGCTTGTGTGACAACCATTTTTCCAGCAGTTCCAGCAATGTAAACAAGTCCAGCTTGCATGTGTCATTATGTATAAAGCTTCTCTAAATAGTTACAAAAAGTTAAATGCTAGCGATTTTTCCCATCCTTTTATTTGTGGTAGTATGGAGCCAGCTTGTTCGAGAATACAGAGGTATGGAACAACCCGTTCTTACACTGATATTGTCTATACTCTGCACTTGTTTATTAATGGCCGATGTTTTTTCAAGAGATGACTACAATCTATACTGGGCCCATATGTTTATTGTCTGGGCCATTGCATTGTTCTTTCTTTCTGTTTTACAGGTCAACGACACTGATTTTCAGATAGCGTGTTGGGTTTTTTCATCGGTCCAATGGCAAGTTATTCGTATTATAATGAAGTAGGAAGGAGTCTCTTTTGGAGTTCCAAGCAATTGTCTATGATAAGTTCTGTGTTATTCATCATCAAATAGGTCTCGCCTTCGTTTTGGTGGTGGGTAGGTTGTATAGTCGGTAGTACAGGCTCGTGGGCTGGAGCTAACTGACCAAACGAGTGAACCGGTGCAGGGGGGGCTAATTGCCCAAACGAGTGTCCAAGGGACTGCGCTGGAGCTTGCACAGGTTGTCCAAAGGACTGTCTAAGGGACTGCGCTGGCACAGGTTGTCCAAAGGACTGTCTAAGGGACTGCGCTGGCACAGGTTGCCCAAATGAATGTCTAAGGGACTGCGCTGGCCCAAACGACTGTCCAAAGGACTGCGCTGGCACAGGTTGTCCAAAGGACTGTCCAAAGGACTGTACTGGCACAGGTTGTCCAAATGACTGTACTGGCACAGGTTGTCCTTTGGACTGCATCGATTGACCAAAAGTGTGTTGTCCAAATGACTGTACTGGCACAGGTTGTCCTTTGGACTGCATCGATTGACCAAAAGTGTGTTGTCCAAATGTCTGCACGTGGGCGTTGGCGGATTTTTGGCCAAATGTTTGTATGGGTGAGTTGGCAGGGTGTATAAAGCCAGGTGCTTTGACACGTGCTTGCATGGGCCAGTGTCCAAGTGTACCGCCCAGTCGAGCAGAGGGCTGTCCACTATGTAGGGGTGGTTTTGAGGTTGGCCTGGTGTACTGAGGGGTAACGACGAAAGTACTTTGCATTTATATTTAGAAAGAGTTCTAAATAGTTAGAAAAAGTAAAAATTAAGCGTGAACATCCAGGATAATGGCTGAACATCGGGCTGTACACTGACAAGTGTCACGAAATTCGACATTGTGAAATCTGTAAAAAAGATGTATAAACACAATCAACGATGATTATCAATGAACAAGCGCAAAACGAGCCTGTAATTATCACTGCACTCGGTTCCTCAAGTGGATTAAACTCTATTGTGTATCTTCTACAATTTAAACAGAAGGAATATATCCCTGGAGATGTTGAGGCAGAAATGCAAATATATGCAGCTCGAAAAGGATTTGCGCCCATATGTCTGGCCTATACTGGAGAAGCTATACTTATCGAAAAATGTCAAGAACTCCAATGGTCGCGCAAGGTAGACTGTTATAAATATAAACGAGGTCTTAACAGTGATTTGAGAGGGGAGTATAATATGTTGCGTAATGGTATGTCAGAAAATGGTCAGAGGGTATTAGCATTGTCCAAGAGAATGGGCGTTGTTGGTATGTACAATATGGACCAGAACCCTGAAAATTATATGCTTCGTACCAACGGTGAGTTTGTTCAGATTGACTATGGTATGAACCGATTTTCCACAGTAGGAGCATTTGAAAAATTCCACAAACATTTGACAAAAACACTCCCCTATACGAAGAAAGAATTGCGAGAAATGCTCTTGGACAATTCTGTTGCCTATCCGCCCGCCTATTATTGGTGGCGTTATTTTATAAAAGATAACAAAGGTAGCCACGTTGGATGGGACGAAACCATGTGGGATGTCGCCATCGGTCAAATAGAGGCTCGCATATCACTGATATGTGAGCAGTTGAATGACCAACATTCCAAACAAGAAACAACTTTTGCGAATATGCGATTAAAATTTTAACAAACTTCTAAATAGCAAATGAATCAAGTATGGTCATCCCTCAAACAGTCGAAACCCACAACACCGGACGAATTCATGGCCACACTCTTCTTTGTTGTGCCCAACATTACACTGGACTATGTCATTCACCTAAGACGGTCTCAAAAGACCAAGCAGACGGCGCGAGATATCTGTGATTTCATTTGGACATGTCTACAACCCGAACGCGGTAAATGGCAACCACAGATAGACCAGTTATGGCCCGGTATCTTTCTCCTAATGGAAGAACAACGAATGGAAGACCTTTTTGAGTGTTTATCAGTATAAAGGAGGTGCTAAGATTAACAACTATGGAAGGTCCTAGTTTAACCGGTTATACGATATATACAAAATCAAAGTGTGGCTATTGTCGCCGAGCCAAGGAACTATTACCGGAGGCAGTTGTCATCAATTGTGATGTATATTTGGAGAATGGACGTATTGCGTTCTTGTTAAAGATGGATGAATTTTCAAAGGCATCACCGCGTACATTTCCGATGATTTTTTCAGATGGAGTATTTGTAGGAGGCTACGACGAGACAAAAGAGAAAATAGATTTTAATACAACTGTAGATTTCTAATATTTATTCGTATGGGTATTCAAACAGTCCCTTTTTACTGGCATATGTGGCTATCATGTTAGTAATGTGATGTATATTAGCTTCTTCAGCAATTGTTCCTGTTGTAATTGATTTCAACCATCTAAAATATATATCCATCACTTCTGTTTCCTTCTCGTCCTCGTTAATGTGTTTAATAAATTCGGCCAACATTTGCGAAATATAATCGATTTCCAATAACGATAATACATACACCAAACCATATGTCATATGAGGAATGTGACTAACATGTTCTTTAATGTGAGTTTCATTAAAGAACGACTCTTCACCATTATCCGTATACCACGATTTGTCTGAAATCTCATGCTCTACCATTGACCGTGTCAGTTTGTTCTTTCTCGCAACGGCAACCGAATAACCCTGTCTATTTTGTGCTATACCATTGAAATACCAGGCCAGCCTGGTGGTTGGGGTTTTGTTTTTGTTTTTAAGACGATGCGCTGCTATAGTCGCATGTACGACCTGTCGCATTGTTTTATCTTCAGCCGGTTCAAATTTATTTACTTTTGGACCAAAAAATTTCAGGGATGACATCTATATTCAATATATCACTTCTTTATATAATGTGTTTTTTTTAATTGTACCAGAGCTATCAAATTTTCGAACCTATAAATAGATTCAGAATTAAGGAAATGGAGCATTATGGCTATAAAGTTTGGGTGACTGCTGAGGGAGGTCCTGGTATAAAAAGGGTCCGACGTAAACCTCCGCCGAAAATAACACGGGGAAATATTACTTCAAATCTGATTATGCGCCAAGAGAATACCGATGGCTCTGGTAAATATTTTAACGAACGACTGCTTGCTTTCGAACGTATCCCCAAAAAATGGGTTATTCTCTATGAAACAAAAACACTCAAATTAATGAACTCGGCGGAAAAATACAATGAAATTTGGCCATCAAATAGAACAGATGAAGAAATAGACGCTATTAAATCATCAGACCATATATTGGAAATATCCACCTCTACCGGTCCCGTGGTTCTCGAGGGCCTCTTTCATAGTTCGGATAAATCATCACTACATGGTCGGTTTCTAGTCTGCCACCCTCAAAGTGAAAAGAAACTATTCAAAACACGTTATGCCGGGTCCGGCGGGTTTTGCCCCCTCTTGAGGCAATTTTCGAACGAAATACAGAAATCGTCGGACTTTCATGTTTCGTGTCGGCCTATCGCAGTGCGCGGCATCGATATGGTCTTTATTGTCTATCCTAGCGATACCCATCTCGAATTACCTCCCATAATTGACCGGGATACCTACAAAAGAATCATAGACATGCCCCTAATACTGATGTTTAAACAAGTTACTCCATTAAAATTATAATTCACCAGTAAAAATTGACACTATATAAAAGATTGTATTTACCCCAAATGAAATTTATAAACTCACCTTTGCGTATACATAGTTTTTACGACGATTTTAGAAACAAAAAAATCAGCAGTATTAAGGACTTGTATACATTGAATCAATTAAAGTTAATCGCTCAAGATTTATCGACGGCAACTGGCCTTTCAACTTCCCAACTTGTGCTAGAAACAAACGATATCCATCATCTGATAGCGGGTATTAAACAAATTGTTTCCTCTTGGGCATACCTCGACGACGATGACGAAGACGACCCATTAACTATAGCTTATCGTGCTTTTCAACGTCGGAAACCAGGACACTCGAGCAAATCGTCGAGCAAATCGTCGAGCAAATCGTCGAGCAAATCGTCGAGCAAATCGTCGAGCAAATCGTCGAGCAAATCGCCCGAAAATCCCCGGATGATAATGACAAAATCTTATTCCGATATGAAAGCCAGTGAGTTGCGTAGCGAAGCAGCAGCTCTCAATCTGGATTCATCGGGGGTCAAAAACAGACTTTTACAACGGTTAGTTAAATACGATAGAGACCAACTTGATTTCGAAGATATGTCTACTGACTGGCTTCGGTCTAAACTTGAAGAGGAGAAAGTAATTGTCCCCAAATCTAGAAAAGGTATGATTGAAATATTAATAAGGGCAGATGCAGATGAAATGGAACTGGGGGATTTTAATGATTGGGTGTTGAACCACTATTGGGACGAATTTAAGACCAGATATGACTTGCCTAGTAAAAATGGTGTTACTAGGACTGAAAAACTTAAACAGTTAAGGACATTGCAGATAAAAGAACTGAAGCAGAAATGTCGTGAATTAGATAGGAAACTGTACGAGTGTCAGCATCAAAAACGACCGACGGTCTATAGAACACACCATAGTCGTCCAACGGGTGATAGTGTGGTAGGTTCACTTGCGCGTGGAGTGTTAACGGGTATGGCAGCGGGTATTGTTTCGAATATAATTACAAGGCGGCGATTACAATCTAAATCAAATTTAATATTTTAAGTTTGTACAAATTAATAGTAAAAATCAATTATAAATAGGTTATATTCAGATATTATATGTTTCATTTAGCCTACGAACTACAATGTATGATTATGAGTTTTCTGCCTAATAATAATCTGTTTCCTATATCCAGGGCGTCCAAACCCCTTTATATGTCAAATGTTGTCTGGAAACCGCGAGTTTTGAAAAAATTCGGCAATATAGAGAGTACGAATTATTTTAGAGAATATTATTGGCAAATAATGTTGGAACATCACCAATACTGGTACAAGCGTCAATGGACTCTGGGATGTGTTGGACGGGTAGTTGCTTTGAAGAAACCAACGTTTCTGCCAGCGGTGATTTAAACCATAATGGCACATTACCACTACGCCATTTCATCTCCCAGGTCTTTGTCATGTAATAGCGCCGATATGTTTCAACGGCATTGAGTGCACCATTTGTGTAGACAGCGCACAGTGGAAAGACCTGGTCGTTAATAGCACAGTCAAAGTAAGAAATTCCTTCCGGTAATCCAACAGTGGCGCGCTTTTCCAATGGTGGTTGGTATGTCTCAACACCTATATTTTGGGGCGGTCCTAAATATTGTAGGCGGGTGAGATGTGCAAAACAGGCGTGAATCTTCCCGTAACGCCCGTAGTATTGGTCAACGAGAGAAAAAGCCAAGTTTAGCGCCCATTCGTAGTGTTTGGGGTCCGCCCTGACCCAGATAGAGACTGGATGGTTTTTATGTGTGGGTCGATATGGGTCGTTGGGTAATGGGTCGAGTTCTGGTAGTGGAAAAATATCCCTACCGAACCACCAAGCAGAGTAGAGCATTTGCGTGAGCTCTAGAATCATTTTGATGCAATGCTTGTCACAATGGTACTCGGCACATTTGCGAATGGTAGTGGCCAACAGAAAAAGGTTCATTATTTTTAATGGCTATTATTTTGCTAAAAAATAAGAAAATGTCTATTTTTTAGCAAAATAGACATTTTCTTTACAGATGGAGTGAATCGACAAAATATAAATATACAAATTAATATCTAACTGTATTTATTTGGGTTTATATTGTTTGGACGGCCTTTTGTGGCATTATTTTATTATCTTAATTTTCAACATTCCTCAATCTTCGCCTTCGAGTCCCCTACAGGGCGTCCCGGCATCAATCAATGTTCTTAACTGTTTAATTTCTTCTTTTAATTTTAGAATCTTTTCGTTGATGGCTTTTTTAATTGCCTTCGTGCTGTAATTTTCCACATTCAAGTTCATGAGCCGTGTTGTTTTTTTTTTTATTTTGCCTTCAAGTTTTTTTATCCGCGAGTTCAACTTCCTTCTGCAAAAGTCCTTTTGTTTGATTGCTTTGTTTGCTTTGGCCTTTGCCGCTTTCGCCGCTTTTGCCTTTTTCGCTGCTCTTTCTATTCTTCGTTGCGTTCTTTGTATTTTTTGACGAATTTTGTTTGTTTGACGAATTTTGTTGTGCCCCGTTGGAAACCCCCCCCTCACCCGTGTATTCGCAAACCCTCCCTTTGGTTCGGCGTGTTCGAACGGAATGAATTCGACATAGTTGTCGAGATGGTCCGTGGCAGCAACAGTGGTACGCTCCAATTCGTACAGGGGGTGTTGTGGTTTGTAATTTGTAGGAGTGGCAACATGGGCGACAACATGGTCTGGCTTTTTCAGTGAAGACATATGGTGGTGGTGTTCTCTATTTATACTGCCAAATTGCGACTGCCCGATTTAAGGAGGAATATGTTGCCGGTCGATGTCGCTGGACGGCTCTTGTCTACTGTCCCACAAAGCCAACCAAATAATATTTCTCAGTATTTAAACCATCACATTTCATCTCCCAGGTCTTTGTCATGTCCACAGGAACTATATATTATGTACTATAAAAAAAATGTCTTGCACAAAAATGCTCGTCCTTGTACAAAAGCATTTGTAGAAAAGTGTGAACGCGTTTTTGCTAACTTTGAAACAGTGGATGTGCCGGGCGATGGCTATTGTCTGTTGACGTCCATCACAATCTTGACAGGGACTGATTTCGTTGACCAATACCAACCGTCTTTGGAAGGTGTTCTTGATTTATGGGCAGAACTCCAAAGTCCTGATAAGTTGTCGGAGGTTTGGGCGTCAACAGACGTTATACATTGTCGGTTTATTGTTTTAACATATGACGGTTTCAAAACAGGTGTTGGCGAAATTGTGGGACAAAAAAACGACCTTTTATTTGTTATTAAACACTGGTCATTACTACCCACTTATAGGTCCTGACGAAGTAAATCTGGATGGCTTACCAAATGAAAAAGTGTCTATTTTATATATTTAAAATTTTAAAGTTGTTTGTTGTTGTAGTCGTCTTCTCAAAATTCTACCGGCTAAGCCTATACCAGCCCCTAAAGCCATACCCTGGACCACCGTACCAAACAACGACCCTTCACTCGATTTCTTTTTATGTGATTTGGACCTGTAACGGGAGACAGTGGTACGGGGTTTGGCCTTTAATCCTTCTGTACATACTCGAAGTTTTCTCGTTAAATCAGCAATTTCAAGAGGGTATAATTGTAAAAGCCATGCCCTTCTCCCGCCTTCCAGTTGCAACTGTAAAGTTTCAACTTGGTTCTTCAGAAAGGCGTCGCTAAAATCTCCCAAAATAGCAGTTCCACTATTATAAGCAGTGAGACGGCGTACTTTCTCTTTTTCCCCACCAGACGCTAGTAATTCTCGTTTTGTTATCCAATGGTTCAAATATGCGGTGTATTTCCCTTTGATTATAGCAGTTTTGTCAGCTTTACCAGCTTCCACATCGTAAAGCCTTGCGATGAGAATATTTCTCCGACCGGTAGAAACTGCGTTTATTTCATTTAGTTGCGATGTTATCCATTCTGTAGAACTTTCCTCGTATTGACCCACGCCATTATCTAGATTCGTTAATCTTTCAATAATATCATTTCGATTTCCCGTCGAAAGAAGTTGTTCGGAGATTGCTTCCTCCCTTAATTCTTCTACATCCATTTCAGCATACGGTTTTAATTTTGGCGGTGTCTCAGCGGCAATCTTGGCTCTTATACGGTCTAATGCGTCGTTATCCTCCCTTAATTTCTCATTTAGGTAGTTAGCCCCCTTTTTTTTCATTATCTTTTTCACGCGTCCAAATATCTGTTTTTTAGTGCCTGTGAGTTTGCTCACACCAAAGTCTTCGGCAATATGGACCAAATCATCTCTATTAAAGGTTTTTTCAACGAATGAAGACACGTCTTTATAGAAGTTGTGTATTTTCAGAGAATTTGTAAAGAATTTCATTGCTAAAAAGAAAAGATTATATATACTGTCTTTTGCAAGTATTTAAAGAGAGTTGTTCAACTATGAATGAGCAACAAGCGAAAAAGATGTGTTAATTGCAATACCGACAACCGCAATAGTAAGAGAAGATGTACCAACTGCTCTTACGAATTCCCTCTCACTCAAGGTAATAACCGCATCTTTTTACAAGAGATAAGAAAAGCCGGTGAATCTGGTCCCGTTTCACCGACATTACGGCTATCCATACAGAACGGGGCAGATGTTAACATGTTATCGAGTAGGATTGTTCCCAGTACAGGACTCATGGAAGCAGCTGCGGCCGGAAATCGACACATTGTACAATTCCTTATTGGTCTACCCGCAATAAATATAAATCAACAGACCACATTTGGAAGGACGGCGCTGTGGTTCGCCGCCAATGGTGGCTATCATAGATGTGTGGAAATATTACTAACCACGCCTAGTATTGCAGTAAATCACCAAGATGTACATGGTATCACCGCACTAATGGTAGCAGCACGCCAGGGAAGACATATGACCGTCCAGCGTCTATTGCAATTTGAAAGGACCGATGTAAATATACAAGACGAACATGGTCAAACGGCGTTATTTATCACCGCCGGGCTTTACAGACCACGAACCATAACTACAATGGTACATTGGCACTTAAGACAACGGGCTCTTGGTTTAAATCGATGTCTCGACGTAAACATACAAACTGATAACGGTTCGACAGCATTAATGCGTGCGGTCACCTACAACAAACCAACAAACGTGATGATGTTATTATCCATACACGAACTCAATATTGTCTCTATGGATAATATGGGCAATACTGCTCTCACGATTCCACTGATACAGAAAGGAGCGCAGAACATCCTCCGCTCCTGGCATAGACGCATGGCGAATAGAGTGCATCGGTGGCAATATTTAGCGAGGAGAAAGCGCCGCCGTCGTGAAAAAGGATTGTCAAAGTACATAAGTCGTAAAAAAAATACACCACACGGCCCGGAAAGACACATTGGTGATTTTTTACAGCATAGTTTTATAAAGTTGAGGTTTTAATTGTGGTGTATGTATCTATTAAATCGTCCCACACTTCGTTGTCACATATATCGAAAGAGATAGAGCTAAATAACATGGTGGTCTTTGTTAAATGTGCCATACAAAAATTGGACAGGTTATAGAGGCCTCCCGTACATATTAATAGGTCCGGGTCTGTTGCAGACGAAGGAACCTTGGAAAATTGTTTAAATTGGTCGGCGTGTTCTACCGATTCCAAGTCTTCTTTAAAGCTATAAGATATGTAGAGGTATACTTTCAGCGACGCGGTGGGTACGGTGAGTTGGTTCATTTTCTGTTTTAGTTCGGGTGAGAGGCGGTATTTGGAAGAAGACACTAATTGGAAAGAGATATCTTGTTTTGATTTCAAAGTTTTCAAAAATGTCGCTAGTTTGATAATGTCCTGTGTCTCCCAAAAATCCAAAGGCCATGCGAAGAAAGACAGTTCGCCAATACCTTTGTCGAGACACCATTGGGACGTCGTTAGTAAATGGCCCGGTGTTTTCAACCAACTAGCGTCAGGAATGACTGCTAAATGAGATGGAACAATAGTGTCAACATTGGGTGAAAAGCAACCGAACATTTATGAAACAACATTGCCTAAAATACTCTGTATTATAAAAAATTGTATTTAATACAAACAAATTCATATTGATGCCACAATTACCCCGTTATGGATGGCTTTTTAAATGCGAACATTGTAACATGATAACTTCTCGTATTACCGTCGTCAAACATCGGCGAAAGACGAAGGCAGTGTATATATGCTTAACATGTCGACATCCATTTATACACTGTCTTTTGGATGATTTTAACACCGTTATTATTCAAAAGGACACTATTCCACAGCAAACAATTCTGGTCTCATAAAATTTAGAGGAGACGTGCTTTTGCTTTAGAGAATTCACCCTGAGTCAATAATCCATCTTTAAACAACTTTCCCAGTTCAACAATCTCTTTGGCCAAGTTGGTCGCTGGTGAACTCGCTGGACTTGGTGGCAGAGGGTTTCGAATCGCTTCAATGCGTGCAGATTGTGCCGCTGCTTTTTTGCGCACCGCATGAATTCGAAGGTTAGTCACCAGAGTTGTTTGCACTGACATTTTACTGGCATCGAATGAACAATTCGAACGATTGGTTTGACGAAGGACAATATAAACTGACTGGTTTTCCTTTGTAATGCCCGTACATTCAACTCTGGTAATGTCCGGCGTGGTAATGACATTATGAGTTATTAATTCCTTGAAAAGACCATCTTCCTCACAAATACCAGAGAACGACTTGTTGTATTCGTCCGGGAGACGCTTTATAATACTCGAGCGAGTTTCTAACACAAGTTTGTCTTTATGAATTGCAACTATAGCATGTTTGCTCCCTGAAACGAGACGAGAACATCCATGCATCACTAGGAGCGGGTATTTGTCTGACATTGTGAACCGTTGTGGAGAACGGTCGAAGTTTAATGTGACCTCTACGCGGCCAGAATCCAATATGTTCATAATAGAACCGATGGCTGAAATCATGTTGGACGAAGAAACGTCAAAGTTTTTCTTATTGGACTGATAGCTGTGGACACTGGTAGGATTTTTGAGTCGAATCTGAGCTGATTCAACAGCGATGCATCGAGAACCAGGGTCGAAATAGTTTGGATTTTTTTCCAACCATTCCGCAAATTCTATCATGAGTTGATGTGGTATATCACGGACTTTGGAATGAGAGGCGCGTTCGTTAAGACGTTTAAATCGATTGTACGCCGAACGGTCTCCTCCAAATTTGTTTTCAATGAGTCGTTCCTCTTTATCATGCTTCTTTTTACTGGAAATCCTCTGCTGTTCAGAAGAAACAACCAATGACCACTTTCCGAGTTGATGATACATCTCTACAAGGTCGACATCCTCCTTTTCCTCCTCTGGGAAATCGTCGTACGTCTGTGAAAGTTGTTTTTTTGCATTGCAAAGGGCTTTTGTTTCCTTTTCTGCTGCTGACTCTCTCGCTGACTCTCGCTGTTTTTCACGCATATAGTGCCAGATATAATCAACGAATTGTTGCTGTTCAACGGTGGTGATAGTGTTGACACCTGTCTTCAACCATTCATCAATTCCCTCCAGCAGTAATTTAGTAGAATATCGCCGACCGCACGTGCCTGCGCGGTGATGATTGAGAACCCCATAGATAGCGGGATGCTCACACTTGTCTAGACATAGTGTTGTTTTGGATGGATGGTCACAGGAAGGTTCCCATATTTTACAGGTGCCACACCAGGTGTAGTGAGGTGTTTTGGACACTATTTTGGACATTTGTTGTAGTGGTGAAGTTATAAGAGAAGACATTTTTGTTTCTAAAATAATTTATAATATATAAATAGAATAGGTCTAAATTATGTTATTTACCGTCAGTACAAGGTCTATAATGATTTATCTTCCAAGGCTGTTGTATTGGCATGTAACATTTTCAAGGCATCGGTTCTTTCTTGTTCCGATTTATCGACTTTCAACTGTATGTCTGCTATTTTTTTATAGGCTTGGAATTGTTGTGGTGAAACACCATAGGAATCTGTTGTTATTTTAGCAAGTGCCACTGCCCCCATGGTGGCCAACTCTTCATATTTTTTCTTCCACATTTTCTTGCGAGCGCGAGAATCAGTACATTCTCTTTTAGTGTTGTGCAACTCTTTTTCGAGAGCTGCAATTCTGTTTGTATAGGTAGAGCTTTCATTGCCCATCATCTGGACCATGTCATCGATTTCATCTTTTTTTTTGCAATTGTCATTTTGAAGTTCCGTCATTTTCTTTTTGTTATTGCGACTTTCCTCAGCTAGTTCTTCTCGGAGCACGCTGATTTCGTTGACTGTGGCTCTAAGAGACGCAATTGAAGCACATTGTTCATCAGAACATACTTTCAGTTTCCTGTTTTCATTCTCTTTTGAAAGAACCTGTTCTTTCAAATTTTGTATATTCAACAAATAAAATTGAGTTGTACTTTTGAGTTCTTCTGTAAGTATATCAACCTGTTGTGCTTGTTCAGTAGCTTCTTTTGCAAGTACTGACGCGTTAAAAACCTTTGAAGTCCAGCTCCATTCGCTTGGTGTGTGTTTTCTTTTTTTATTCATTGCGTTCATGACTTATTTACTTTTTAGAATATTTAGAATAGCACTTTCTATTTTTTTTGTTTCAACAGCTTTAGAGAATCAGAAAAATAAAAAAAAAATAGTCAAAGAATCTCTAAAGCTTTAGAGAATCATGAAAAAAAAAATAGTCAAAGAATCTCTAAAGCTTTAGAGAATCATGAAAAAAATAAAATTCTCTAACTAATATTTATATTTTTGACAATGGACCTGAATCACATATGTTTGACATTTGTTATTTTCGAATATAAAACGTATATATTATTCATATCAACATGGAAGAAAAAACAAAGTTGCGTTTTATTGATTTATGTTGTGGTATAGGCGGCTTTCGTGTCGGTATCAACGCATACACTAGTTATTTTGAGTGCGTATTGTCCGCCGACATTAAACCGGGGGCGATTAAAACGTACAATGTAAATTTCGGAGAAAACATGTTGCGGACAGATTTAACCACATTAAAAGACGTGCCCGATTTTGACGTTCTCTGTTGTGGCTTTCCGTGCCAACCCTTCAGTTCGGCGGGCGCTAAGAATGGCTTTAATGACCGACGCGGTGGCATTATATTTTCTATCCGTGATTTATGTGAAAAGTACCGGCCGAGTCATTTTATTTTGGAAAACGTCTCCAATTTGATGACGCTACGTGATAGGGAAACCAACCGTTTGTGTATTGACATTATCCGGGAAATGTTTGAAGCGTTGGGTTACCACGTCGGAGCAAAAGAGCTGAATTCCAAAGATTTCGGAGTGCCCCAGAATAGAAAACGTGTGTTCATCGTTGGCTCACTAGTCTGTCCAGTCAATCTAGACACCATTGAGACGAAACCCGCCAGCATCCTCCGAGACATTATTGAATTTGATAAAAAATATACCGATATCGACGAAACGTTTGCTGCCAAATTGCGAGAACGAAGTTTAACACAAAATGTGTTGGGATGTAGAATGAATGACAAGCGCGGCGGTCCTTACAACATACATTCGTGGGAACTGAACGGTGACTTGTCCGAAGACCAAATTGAACTGATGAATCATCTGTTTCGAGAGCGTCGTAAGAAACATTGGGCAAAAAAGAAAGGCATAGTATGGACGGATGGGATGCCACTAACACTGGACGAAATACGAACTTTTTACACCCACGAAAATCTCCAGGGTATGCTGGACGACATTCTTTCCAAAGGATACTTGAAATTTGAGCCGCCAAAAGATTTGGTGGGTCACAAGCGCAAGTTTCAGACCGACAAACCCAAAGGTTATAATTTGTCAAAGGGGAAGCTGTCGCACAAAATTAGCACGATTCTAGACCCCAGCGCTATTTGCCCCACTTTGACAGCGACGGATGCTTCAAAGCTCGTGGTCTTCTTGGACGGACAGCATTTGAGACGTTTGACAACGACAGAGTTGAAGCGCATTTGTGGGTTTCCGGACGACTACATTGTGCCTGAAGGCGTCAACAAATTTGATTTGTTTGGAAACATGTGCCCTCCCCCGTTTATTACAGCAATTCTTAAATGTATAAAATTATGATTTTCTATTATGGGTTAAGCCTGTTTTATGTACAATACTATTCGTCTCAAAGCAGTCGCGAACGTCACGGGTGAACAAACCACGACGCTGCAACTCCAACACTTGTTCAACAATCGATTTGTGCCATTTCCACCGACAATCTTCGATTTTTTTGCCCTTTTCTCGGATGGAAATCTTTTTTCGAATGTGTTGGCAGCGCGGATGCTCCGAAAACAATGTTTCCAAGACAATTTCCACAAAGCCGGCGCGCGTGCGGTCTGCTCCGATGTCTTTGTACGTATTGATTGTACATGTTGTAGGACGAAGATTCACCGACGTTCCTCCAATAGACATCATTTCGAACGTTTTGTTAATTCTTGTCCGCGAACGACCGGTTAATTCGTGAATGTATTTGAGTACGGGAGGTTCAGGCTTCACATGGCCTGTATGTTCATCAAAACGATAAAACGTGATAATGTACATCGTTTTGAAGAGTTTTTTGTACACACCACCAGGTTCAGACATGTTTTTAAAGAGCAATTCGAGTCGACTCAGGTCAAAACAACCGTTTTTGCCACATTTCAAGTCGAGCTGTGTAATGACGTGCTGACCGTCCGCTGATTTAAAGTTGCTAAAAAAATCGGGAAATGTCTCTGATTCTAGATTGACGCGGAAGGCCCTCTTGAAAATATGGACGTTTGCGAGTACGTATTGGTTCAATTTTGCTTCCAATGCGATGCCAACGCCTTTGGGACAACGAACAACAACTTCCTGATGCGATGTCCGAAGTATTTGCACACAGGGCGTTGATAGATTAGACACAATTTTAGCAAACATCGTGGACATGAAAGTTTCAAACAAGACAGGTGCCGTATTGAAAGTTTGTAAAGTCATTGGTCTGGACGGTTCATCGGTTGTGTTTGGTTCATCTGAGGGAAAAACTGTTTCCCACAGGCCAGAAGGGGTCTCTTTCATCTTCAAATACAATTTACCACGCGACAAGACAGTCAGTGATGTCATGCGTGGCACATTTGGTCGGTGGTTGGGTTGTCGAGTCGACACATTTGAGAACCGTTGAATTTTTTTGTTGAAAACAGAACCCCACGATAATTTTCGCTTCTTATTTTTGGCTAGTTCCGTCATTTTCTTTTTGTTATTGCGACTTTCCTCAGCTAGTTCTTTTCGGAGCACGTTGATTTCGTTGACTGTGGCTCTAAGAGACGCAATTAAAGCACGTTGTTCATCAGAACATACTTTCAGTTTCCTGTTTTGATTCTCTTTTGAAAGAACCTGTTCTTTCAAATTTTGTATATTCAAAAAATAAGATTGAGTTGTACTTTTGAGTTCTTCTGTAAGTATATCAACCTGTTGTGCTTGTTCAGTAGCTTCTTTTGCAATTACTGACGCGTTAAAAACCTTCGAAGTCCAGCTCCATTCGCTTGGTGTGTGTTTTCTTTTTTTATTCATTGTGTACATGACTTATTTACTTTTTAGAATATTTAGAATAGCACTTTCTATTTTTTTTGTTTCAACAGCTTTAGAGAATCATGAAAAAAATAAAAAATAAAAGTCAAAGAATCTCTAAAGCTTTAGAGAATCATGAAAAAAATAAAAATCTTAACTAATATTTATAGTTTTACGACTTTTCGTGTGATATTTTTGACAACGGACCTCGTGGTGATTAAAACCAAAATCAAGAAATTCTTCTTCTTGTAGACCGACATGCCTGCAGAGCGATTTTAGGATGTCCTCTTCTTCTTTGTGTATAAATATATCGGACCACTTTGAAGTGGACTCGTGGCAAATTCTATTGGTTTTAAACAGTTCGAAAGCCTTTTGTAGGACGAATTTATTCTTTGTCACGTTTAAGCATTGTTGTGTGATTGGTTTCCACAACTCTGACCAATATTCCTTGAAATCGTTGCCCATTGGACGCGTTTCCGAATACGTCATGAACGCAAGAACCACTTCAGTGTCGGAAGTTTCAGACATTTTTGTTGACATATTAACACTTTAATAATCGAGAGCATATAATTAACATATATTATTTTAGAATATACTTCAAGTAAAAGCGTCAGAACGAAATGTCGACCAACTTTGATTCTAAAACATGGGCAGCAACTACGGGTCAACGCGTTATCTTAAACGAATGTAGTGGCCCAGAGTCGTGGAAGGGCGTTGGAATTGTCAAGGGAATTGAACACGATAGTCAATTATCATCTATGAATAAGAAAAATATTCAAATGTATCGTATTTTAGTGGATTTTGGTGATGGTAAAATTGCTTCTTTATTACCGTGTCTTTTAAAAAGAGCTCAATAAACACCATAGTAAAGATTTATTGTTATGTGTATAGTTCTGGATGTACAATACGTGCACATTCTCTGCAAAATTTATTGTTGCCTGGTTCGTCCCCTGTATCAATTAGCTCTGTCCATCTATCACTCACCACTTTCCCACAGCGGTCACATGTCCGCGTTTCTTCCTCTTCTTGACGCTCTGCCTCCTCGTCGGCAAGTTCGTCCTGACATCCCTGGCATATAGCGTTTTCTGTGGAAATATTGTGGAAATTATAGTCCAATTCATCGTCGCATCGTTCACAATACAGTTCAGGCTCTGACCTATGTACAGTGTACGTATCTTGTTGTTGGTGTTGTAAAAAGAGCCCGTATTGTTTCAAGTCGGACATGATTTCTTCAAAGTAAGAGTCACATGCCGTGATTTCGTAAGTTCCAGCGTCGGTCTCTTTGTAAAAATCCCATCCTCTAACGGCGGTTATAAAGTCTGTTTCGATATCCTGTCCAATAATAAAAGTATATTCAGTACCGGAGCAGATATGTTGAGCATTGCCGTCCCATATAAACCCACATGCTCTGCATTCGATTTCGAATCGTCCTTTTTTTTTACGCGTGTGGCGAATCCTCGCATTACATTCCTCACATTTACTTCTATGTTCCAATGCGTATTTGGCACATCCCTTGCAATAACATTCATGACCACATGGCATATTAACTGTCGTGATTGATTTTTCTTTACATCGGATACATTTTGACGAGTCAGAGTCAGAGTCAGAGTCGGAATCGGAATCGGAATCGGAGTCGGAATCGGAATCGGAATCGGAAAAGGGGTCGGAGTCATCATCACTGTCACTAAATATGGCAGCTGCCGTAGCACTCAATTTTGCTTTCTTTTTCGCCGGTGTAGAAACTTCGATGGGATGGTCCTCGACTTTCTGGTTTCTATATTCCTGACTAACCTTCATAATGAGTCGTTTTTGGTCATTCGACCCGTTTGAAACGTTTTCGGTCGCAATTTCGGCAAATCTGGCGTCGCCCATTGATGTTTTAAGTACTTTAACAATAGCTGGTAATAGCCCAACCCCAAATAAATTAACAAGGTCTTTTACCTGGCGCACAATTTCTGTCAAATCCGACATTACTTTCAATTGTATAGCTTTAAATACCGTAAAATGTGATTCTCTAATTATAAGAGAATTTGTATTTAAGCTATACAATTGAAACTATTTGTATGATTGATATCCATATTGTCCTCAATATCGTCTTAAACTATGACTATGACCCGAACCAATGGGCGAAAGCGAGGGTCCTAAGTCTACATACCAAAACACTGGTGGATGGCAAGGCGTATGACAAGGGATGTTTTGGCCGTTCTTCATTTTTAAAAGTGGACTGGTGTACAATTTGTCAAAAAAAATGTCTGGATTGTGTTTGGCTACGTTATACCGTCGGTGACACCTATTCCTTTCGATACATCGTCCATTGTCCTACCTGGCATTGTCGTATGTCCGCTTTGTATTCAATGATAAACGATTATAAGTCGAGTGGTATACTTTTACTCCGTGTACCATGGCAGAAATCGAAAAATGTAAATATTCCACGGTCGGATGGGTCAGTAACACAGGGACGTTGTCACAATGACCGTGTCTATTTGAGAAATGAACAGTATTATATCTGTACAGTGTGGGAAGAGGACGGGGAACAGTGGTCTAAGCTTGTACCACTTACACACTACACAGATGTCAAACCTAAACTATTATTTTAATTATAAAAAGGAAAAAACTACTGCGATTACATCTCTAGGAATCTTAACTTTTGTACGAAATTCCAAGAATAATGGGTATTGTTCCTCCATGTCTGTCGTAATTACTCCCCTGTCAACAAGAGCAGAGGCAATGTCCCATTGTTGGCCAAACAAAGCACAAGTAGTCGCGTTCCATTCCGGAGGATTGCCTTCGCCAATAAATGTAGACACCGCAACAGAATAGGGATTAAAAGACATGCAGGTGAAATCGTGTTCACAGAGGATTTTCAAGACATCCGTGTGACCGTAAAACGCGGCCACACAGGCAGGCGTGAGGATTGGTGCCCATCCACGGGTAAATTTCTTCATGCTGGCCTCCATTAAATATTGTAATTTCTTAAGTTTTCTTGGTTCCCAGGTGCGTTGGAAATTATTAAAGACATCAAAGGTGTTAGCGGGAATCCCATGTTCCAGCATGGCTTTCACCATCTCCGCATTGCCCAGAGCTGCCGCGTAGACGATTGACAAGTCTCTGGCGCGGCGTTTATTGGTACGGTGAGTGGTTAGGTATTCGATAACCGCGGAGGTGTTGTTATTAATAACATGTTCAAAGAGAGTGATGAGGACCATGTTTAGGAATTTTCTTATTTAGGAATTTTCTTCAATAGGAATTTTCTTATTTAGGAATTTTCTTCAATAGGAATTTTCTTCAATAGGAATTTTCTTCAATATTATGCGCACCACTCACCAATACCGCTCCAAGCATGATTTATTTTCCCATGATGTTGGTCCGGTACATATTCATGAACAAATTGAATCATATCATTTAAATCGGGGGTTAGACTGTGCACTTTATTGCCTGCATTTTTCAACTTGTCCTGTGCGGTCTCCCAATATTTGACGGTGTTATGTTCTGGCAGTGTTGGTGCGTCTATATTTTCCATCATAATTAAACCTTCCGCCAGTAATTGTTTGATATTATCGATAGTGGCCATTGTTTTGCTCTTTATAAAATAATATAAAATAAAAATAACATATGCTTAAAGTATTATTAATTAAAAAAGGACCTTATATCTTTCGGTTTTTTGTTAATTCTCTTTTGTGTGGCTTTGATAGGCTCTGCTTTTCTCTTGTTGGGCCTATCAATTTGTGAAGTCTGTACAAATCCCCTCATCATGTCGTTAGCAATAGTCTGTGGTTGTCGGACAGTGGACACTGCAAAAATCTCACTGGAATTATCCATGACCATTTCAAAGATTCTTTGCAGGGGTTTTTGCAATTGATTACTCAGATACCAGCGAGTATCTGCCGACTCTCGTCCTTCGTGTACATCCTCGGGAGTTACGGCACGCATATAGGTCTTCTCTCCTTTAAATCCTGGCCTTATCAAGTATGGAATACGGTCTCCAGTTTTGGGGGCAATGTGTGCTGGTTGTTCCTTTTGCAGACGTTTGGCCAATTCGGTATGTGGGGCTGGATTTTTATAATCGGCAGGGTTTCGAGTCAGTTGTTTTGACATTGTTAGGTCTTCTATCGAAATATCGTTCGCCAATAGCTTGAGAATTTGTTCACGGGCATAGGCGACCGCTCCTGCAATGTCATTATGTTTACACAGGCGTATAAGGACTTCTTTTTGTGTTTTGGAGACAATCGGGGCAAAATCTCGCCGCACGCACTCAAACCCCTTGACATCAAGTTTGGGAGCGAGTCCTGGTTCAAATTTATGTCCGGCGTATCTTTTCTTTCCTTTCAATAGAATTGGGTAATAAAATTTCTCGTATTCGAGGTCGTTGGGTGGTAAAAAGGCCTGCGTACAAAACTTTCCCATTTCATCGCCTATTTCATCGACTTTGGCGATGAGTTCTTCTTGAGAGCAGTTTGTGTCGCACATAGAGTGTGGAATCTCGGCAAATACTGAGTCAGTATCCCCGTACACTATTCGAAGGCCATGTTCTTTATATTTGTCTTCGCACATGAATTTGGTGTGGTTAGCCATGCCTCTGCCAACTCTTGTTACACTGGCTGCGATTCTCTTTTCGCCCAAGTAACCCATCCCAGCTCCCGTAAATCCGTACACTGAGTTGGCACAGACTTTGAGAGCCAATTGCCGACCATCAAGAACGGCATAGTCCATGGTTTTTTCACCGTATTTCTTTCGCAGCTTTTTGATGCGGGACCGTTCGGAGAGTAATTGCTCTAAAATTTCGGGGAGAATACCTACTCGTGTTTTGCAGGTGACGAAAGAGACATCGGTTTCGCGTGGGACATACTCAAACTTGCCAAATTCTGGATAATCAAAAGACCGAACAGGGCGCACTTCAGGGTAGTCGGGATGTTCGGGGTCTTTAATATCGTGCGTTTCGGCGGACCAGTTGAGATTTCTACTCCGAGCCTCTGCAAGCGAGGGTACAAGTGTACTAAAACACATGTTATAAGCTCTCATAATAGATGGATAAAGACTGGCGAAATCCAAGGTAACGACTGGTGTTTGGTAAAATCCTGGCAATGGTCGGATGACTACAGCCCCTTCAAAACCATCGATGGGGGGTGGTTTGTTGCCCGATTCGTCCGGCAGAAACCAGCGCGGATGTTCGGGGTCTTTACGACAACGTGCTTTGACAAATTGCAGCATCAATAACAGTGTACGGATTTGTTGTCCTCGGTGCAAAATATCTGTCAACGGTACGCCAGTTACTTGGGACATTTGAAATGCGTTGACCAGTTTACAGCGACGGACGATGATTTGACAGGGGAGCCAGGCATCTTTGACACAGTATTGTGCTAAAAACTCGCGACCTTCTGGTGTTTTCTGATGTTTTGGAATATCTTCGTAGGCAATGTGGATTTTCTGAGTCCCTAACAGTTCCAGACAAACGTTGTCCAGTTTGTAGGAGCGTAATTTATGGTCTGTCATCACTACACGGTAGACATCCATCCAATCACGACCTTCAATCCAGGCTTCCCAGGACTCTTGACCACCGCGCTGTTTTGTATGGGTGTATTTTTTTTTCAATGTTGATGGACGATTTACCCTTGAAAATGTGCGAGCACGAGCACAATCAGAACACTGTGAGTCCGGCTCACACCCACACAGTGCTTGAATACGTCGAATCAGATAAACGTTGTCAAAATTCAAGACGTTATAGCCGGTAATGACATCGGGGTCATACTCTCGGATTGTCTCTGCAAAGGCGGCTAACATGTCAGCCTCGTCGAAAAATGAACGGACACGGGTAGTGACAGGGTCATATTCGTCTGTTTTATTTGACAAGGGTGACAGGGATGTACATTGGACCTGTCCTTCCATTTCCAACATAAAAACAGTCTGCACCATTTCTGAGGAGACCATATCAAAGGCAGCGATGCCAATAGTCACGATGGAATCGCGTTTAGGGTCTGGAAATTCACATTCACCAGAGGTCGGATTAATATAGGGCACGGCTTCGATATCATACGATAAGACTCTGAATGGTGCCATTGGAATGGGTGGCTCGGCACATGGTCCGACATCATCCACACCACAAGTAAATTCCAAGTCACAGGTTGTTGCCCGACCATTGGCGAGGCGGTCAATCTTACCACCGGGACGGGCATTTGAAACGTTCATCCACGAACAAGCTGGTAATTGGTGGTCCACCATCCAGACAACCTCTGGTTTAAACATGGTTTCGTACACGTCTGCGCCATCCAAATAGGCCTCGAGTGAAGCTGGCATTGGGCGAACTGGTTTTTCGTTAGCATAATTGCACATTTTACGGCGGAATTGTAGGATTTTTTCGTAAAAGGCAACTGGTCCTTTGAGGAGAGAGAGCATGCCTCGCCAAATATCATAGCGGTCCACTTCGAATCTCCACACTTCGGGACCCATCCCAGGTAACACCGAGCGAATATTATAACCACGATGGCCCGACCACTTGATGGTACTGATGGCACACTGGTCAAACCACCACGTATCCCATTGTCGAAAAATAGCTGCAATTGGTTTGTCATCTCCTTCTTCTTTTTTATATTTTTTTGTCGATTGTTCAGTTCGTTGCATAGACAACCACCACTGTAACAGAGAATTGATACCGTATTTAAACGCGGCATCGCAGTTACATTTTACAAAACCGTATGCTTTAACACCATTAACAGTCAGCGCTACGGACTTACCGTCGGCTTGACGGCCATATAATCGGACAGAGATACGATACTCTTTATCGCGGGACCGTGTAGTACCAAAATGTTGGAAAGTCAACATTTTTTATTAAATAAATAATACGATATTTTATAGTCACATATGTTTAGCGTAGGTGACTATAAAACTAGAAAACAGTAAAGTACCCAAAAAAATGGGGAAATGATTTTTGAATGTACATTGAACGTGATTTGTATTTTTAATTTACAGAAGGTGTATTACCTATTCGTTCCGGTAATGAAACACCTTCACTCATTCTACTACCTTCATCATACAGTTCTTTTGACTGTATCTGCAATGTCTGTCCTCTCGCGATGTGAAACTATGACTCGCCAATGATAGATGCTGGCCAGACCTGTGAAACTGTGCCACAGACCGTGAAACGCACGGTACTGATCACGCTTCTGGTCTAGTCCCAAGTAAAAGAAGATAAAAGCAACGGTTTGCCAAAAACTGAAATCAATCAAACAGCAGCACATGTGAGAAAGACGAAAGAAAAAAAATTATAAAAAATTAAAAAAACAAGGGAAAATTCTTACATCGAACGTTTCGCACAGTACGGATCAATTTCTGGTAATTTCAGTCGATCAACAACAACATATTTCACTACAAGAATGAGCACTTGCAACAAAATGGGATACACTGTGAAACGTACATCCCATGGTTTCTTCTCTTGATAAATCATGACAACAAAAAGCATGACAAATTTATTAATTTGGGCGTGCACGACGTTTTTATAGTTTGTGAGACTGAAATAAATCAAAGAGAGTGAGAGAGAGAGAGACACCGACAGAAAACTGATTAAAAGAAGACTTCGACTGCGGAGAAGAACATTGCAATCACTTCAACAGTTGGGAAAAAAATGAGAAGGAAAACGTTAAAAACTCACTGTATCAGAAGGACGACAAAACATAAGATTGCGCCGACATTGTCCAACCGATGCCACCTGCCTTTTCCTAACCACACCCCATCAGAAAACGTGCTCCTTCCACCCCTGTCTGGGTAGTAGTCCATGCTCTCACAAAAGTGATACAAAAAGGACGCCATGAGGGTAAAAGCAGACAGGACTGTTTCAAACACGAGATGTTTCTTCAGCAGGACATCGCGATGAAATATGCAAGGAATGAAAAGCAAGTTGGTGACAGCAGTGACGACTACCCAGATGAATTTCTGTCCTGCTGATCGCTGCACTCGTGGTGGACCTTGTTGGTATCGTTGCATGCCTCGGAGTACAGCTGCATTTGTCGCAGCAAATTGTGCTTGTAGTTGCTCAATCTTTACCTGCTCCATTTTAATTTTTTTGGCAGATAAGCTTGCAGATACACTAACCTGGGTAAATAAATTATACGATATTTTATAGTCACATATGTTTAGCGTATGTGACTATAAAACTAGAAAACAGTAAAGTACCCAAAATATGGGGAAACGTAAAGGTAAGAGGAATCAAAAGAAACACTCAAAGGGGCAGGAAAAACGAGAATTGGAATACAAAGACGACGGCCAAGAGTATGCACAAGTGACAAAAATGCTGGGAAATGGCAGAGTCGATGTATTGTGTATTGACGGTGTCAAAAGACTAGGAATAATTAGAGGAGCCATGCGCAATAAAATCTGGATTAATCTCTCAGATTTTGTCCTCGTTGGTCTGCGCGATTTCCAAGATAACAAATGCGACATACTATTAAAATACACATCAGACGAAGTTCGCAATCTCAAAGCGTACAACGAGTTACCAGAAGGGACCTCCCTCACTTCACAAGAAGAAGAACAGGAGGAAGAAAGTATTTTCGATTTTGATGATATTTAGAAATAATGTTGTACATAAGTGTTTTTTTAATATATATTTTAATTGAATCATTATGCTCCCATTTGATGTTATCTGGATAATTCGCTCATTCATGGGTTGGAAATATCGGTGTATACTTGTTTCGCACCAATGGCTGCGTGGCGCATTGTTAAAACGCACAAATTTGCGGAAATGGTCAAATAAAGTGAGGTTGTATTCCTATATTAAAGTGTTTGGACAGTCATATGTAAACATGTCATGGCATCGACTGTGCACGAGACTCAGAGTAACGCGACGGTCAAGAAACATTGAATTTCGACTGACGTGGCGTTCAGCGGCAACAAAACACATAGAAACACGGTGTAAGGGATGTGGTACACCTACAAAGGCAAGGGTATTTGGATGGCCTATTTGTCAGAAATGTCGCCACAATCCAACATTAAAAGAATGCTACATGGTTTCAGTTGGTACAGCTATAAGAAGGGGGGCAAATATACACGAATTAAGAACATTAGATTATCACGGGAGTCGGATGGGAGCACGTTTAAGATTTTGGACAGATGTACAACAGTGTATTCATTAATTTTTTTTTATTACTATAACATACCCCCACATATTGTCACCCACGCCGCCAAATAACTTATCGGAGGTTTCCTTTGTCTTTTTGTACCAATCACCGGCAATGGCATTGGCATCGTCGCCGAATTCAACCAGAGCTGCATTGGTACGCGAGAGGCCGTCAACAGTGTTGAGCGCATCCCAATATCCATCGGAAGCAATTTTAATGACAACATTTTCGGTTAGTTGGTCAATACGGACAGAGGGGGTGGAAATAATGCCTCCCTTCTTTAAATTTTCATCACCAATGGACCGAGTCATCGCAGAACGGTTGATAACACGGGTTGTTGGGTCCGTTACACAGACAATTGTCGCTGGTTTATCATCGACGTTGGAAACATAATACGGTGTGAATGGTTCCAGGCCCTGAACATGTTTAAGAGGGATAACATCAGAACTGCTTTTGGCACGAAGTTGACTCGGTCTATCGTATTTACATTCGGATGTTGATAGTGCCATTAATCTTTCATACTCCCCCAATGTTTCTGGTAAATGGTCCGCCGTTAATTTGGTGGATTCAGTGGCAGAATGCATCCATACATCAGAATCACCCACATTCATTGTGATGACAAGCCCGGAAGTATTCACAAATATTAGTGTAGCGGTAGTACCACCGCGTAATTTATTAATATTTAAAACATAAATATGACCATCGCGAATTTCATAGTTAACTTGGCTCTTATTTAGTTGACCAATTAATAAATCAAAATTGGACTGTTGCATGACGTTAAAGAGGTCTTTTGCTGTCGATTCAGGGTCGCCAATAAGTTTTTCGTAGAAACCACTCTGAGAAATATAAGACCCGGCCGCGGCACCAGCAGCATTACTAAACCCATCCTGACTATGACCATCCCAAAGACCTACAAAGGTCCATTCTCCATCTTGAATTACAAGACCATAATCCTGTTGGGTGCGTTTCCCACCCAAATCGTGTTGTGGTTCTGAAACTGTATTAGTATAGGTCATAACTTCATTGTTTGTCATTGTATTGGCAAGAAAAAGTGTTAAATATAGATTATTTTAAATAGAGAAAGTTCTATTTATTGGATTTGACCCTTCTAGAATTGTTTCAAAGAAAAATAAAATTCTCAAAGAATCTCTAAAGAATCTCTAAAGCTTTAGAGAATCAAGTTCAGAGAAAAAATAAAAAAATAAGTCAAAGAATCTCTAATGAATCTCTAAAGCTTTAGAGAATCAAGTTCAGAGAAAAAATAAAAAATAAAAATAACTAAAGAATCTCTAAAGCTTTAGAGAATTGTACAAGAAAAAATAAAAAAATAAGTCAAAGAATCTCTAAAGCTGGCTGTTTCAAGAAAAAAATAAAAAATAAAAATCTCTAAAGAATCTCTACAATAAAAAGCGACTATTTAAATGAATGCATGTTTAAAAATGAAGTCATTGGTTAAAATAATGCTTTTAATATTCATGCAACCAGCATACTCCCAAGAGCCTCAAACCTATGACGCTTTTTCGACCATATACATACACCCAACCACTGGTGTGACTGGAGATTACAAGTACGGTGCGGGAGTAGCGGTCGGAACCAAAGTCTACGCTATACCGAGCTACCAGAATGATGTCGGAGTCATTGATACCGAGACCGGCACTTTTTCGACCATCGCCACTAGTTTGGCTGGAGATGGCAAGTACGTGGCGGGAGTAGCGGTCGGAACCAAAGTCTACGCTATACCGTTCAACCAGAATGATGTCGGCGTCATTGATACCGAGACCGACACTTTTTCGACCATTGCCACGAGTTTGACTGGAGGTGACAAGTACCTTGCGGGAGTAGCGGTCGGAACCAAAGTCTACGCGATACCGTACAGTGCGGATAAGGTCGGCGTCATTGATACCGAGACCGACACTTTTTCGACCATCGTCACGAGTTTGACTGGAAATTACAAGTACATTGCGGGAGTAGCGGTCGGAACCAAAGTCTACGCGATACCGTACAGCCAGAATGATGTCGGCGTCATTGATACCGAGACCGACACTTTTTCGACCATCGCCACTAATTTGGATGGAAATGACATGTACATGGCGGGAGTAGCGGTCGGAACCAAAGTCTACGCGATACCGTTCGTCCAGGATAAGGTCGGAGTCATTGATACCGAGACCGGCACTTTTTCGACCATCGCCACTAGTTTGACTGGAAATGCCAAGTACTATGCGGGAGTAGCGGTCGGAACCAAAGTCTACGCTATACCGTTCAAACAGGATAAGGTCGGCGTCATTGATACCGAGACCGGCACTTTTTCGACCATAAACACTCATGTGGCTGGACCTGACAAGTACCTTGCGGGAGTAGCGGTCGGAACCAAAGTCTACGCGATACCGTACAACCAGAATGATGTCGGCGTCATTGATACCGAGACCGGCACTTTTTCGACCATCCTCACGCCAACGGCTGGAGGTGGCAAGTACGTGGCGGGAGTAGCGGTCGGAACCAAAGTCTACGCTATACCGTACAACCAGGATGAGGTCGGAGTCATTTTCCCTACATGTCCACAGAGAGGTGGAGTGGCATATACTGTAGACGAGAACGCGATATGTACCGCAGCAACAACAGCCGCAGCAGCACTGGAAGCAACAGCAGAAGCAACAGCAGAAGCTGCAACAAACTGTCAGACAACAACAGCAGCAGCAACAGCAGAAGCAACAGCAGAAGCTGCAACAAACTGTCAGACAACAACAGCAGCAGCAACAGCAGCAGCAACAGCAGAAGCTGCAACAAACTGTCAGACCGCTAGCTGTTCGCTTTCTGATGGGCTGCAGTGCAGCCCAACTCAACTTATCGAAATTAAGCGATTGTACAACAAACATCCTGATAGAAAATGTGGTAACTAATTTTTTAGAGAATTGTTCATGAAAAAATAAAAAATAAAATTCTCAAAGAATCTCTAAAGCTGGCTGTTACAAGAAAAAATAAAAAATAAAAATAACTAAAGAATCTCTAAAGCTTTAGAGAATTGTACAAGAAAAAATAAAAAAATAAGTCAAAGAATCTCTAAAGCTGGCTGTTTCAAGAAAAAAATAAAAAATAAAAATCTCTAAAGAATCTCTAAAGCTTTAGAGAATTGTTTCAAAAAATAAAAAATAAAATCTCTAAAGAATCTCTAAAGCTGGCTGTACAAGGAAAAATAAAAAAATGAAATCAACGATTGATATCAAATGTATTACGGTAAGAGCGAGTGGAGTACTGGTGTTTAAATCAACCAGACAACCGAATGGCTCTTGGATAACGATAAACGGGCCCAAAGTGTCTAAAAAAAAGAAAGGAAAGAGAACTGGAAAGTTGGCTGCGCTATGGCGTAAACATAAAATAAGTCAAACTCGTTAAAAAAATTTATTTTTGTTTAAAAAATCTAGTATTGAAGTAGGTGTCATACATTCCCATGTGTAATACCCCATATGATACTCAAAATTGGTCTTGAATCGCGCTATCCCATGTTTGTGTGCGTATTTCCCTGATATTTTTCCATTCGAGGTGGACATTTTGTATAATTGTAGGGCTGCCGTATCATTGCTTGCGAATTGTTGTTTCAAAAAAATCTTACTTTCCAGTTCGTATCTTGTCATGATTGGGTCAAAAATCCGCGTTCTAAAGACTGTACAGTTTTTGAGGGCCAATCCCAGCGTCCTTAAAAAGACTATACAATCGACGGACCTGTTGTGTCCATATTGTGGGCGTGTTGTATCATACAAAAACCGTGGTACTGATATAATTTTCTCACCCGATTTTACGCACGACCAATCAAAATCAATAAATTTAACAATGTTTCTGCGAGCATCGTAGTACACGTTTGAAATATGACAATCACGATGTGTAAAGTCAGCCTGACGTTGTACCTCGTCAATAGCCGAGCAAGCTGCATGGACCATGTGCCAAACGAGGATGTTTGGATTTTGGCGGACCCGTGGTAATGTCCCCACAAAAGTAGAGACCGAACTGATTTGTAATTGTTCCGAGCAGACTATCAACGAATCACCTTGAAACCCTACAAAGTGCAATCGTGGTAGGTATTTCGTTGCCTTTTCCGAGACTAAACGGTGTATGATAGCTTCAATGATGTAGGTTAATTGCATGCTTGGGGATGTCGTTGTTTTTAGAACGACTTTTTGTCCCTGGTGTTCAGCATTGAGCCACATTACATTGGTGTCTTGGTGTCTTTTCTGTCGTAGAGCTCCTCTAATATCGACCTCTTTAAATTTGTAACAATTCTCTTCCAGAAGGGCGACGGGTGATTGCTGTCGCAATGCAGTACGGATTTGATGGGCCATTTTATAGAGAGAGATAGTGTGGGGAGTATGCATCCCTGAGATATAAATGGGTTTTTCAACCCCTTCAAAGTAGACATAAAGTCCATTTATGCGTTCCATTGTCCATTTTTTATCCGGGCGTTGGTAGATAGGAGTCCCATCTACCGCAAAGCCTGTGATATAGTTGTTTATTTGATATACAACCGATGGTAGTTCGGACGGTGGAGTAATGACCTCAATATGTCTGGATATGTCAAATCCGAACGGTTCGCGTGGGGGGCGACGGCGTGGTCGTCTTTGTAATCCTCTCCCCACTCGTTTAATCGGTGGTGGTCCCCTCGGTGGCTGTGGTCCCCTCGGTGGCGTTGTATATCCTTTTCGCTGTCGTTTTGGAACATTGGACGAACCATTGCGGTGTGTAGGTTTTCGTTTATGGTTCATGGTGTGATTGTCCTTGTTGCCAGATTTAAATAGGGAATAATCGACGGATGTTTAAATTATTTAGAATATGTCTAAAGTTAGAATAATTTAGACATAATCTAATAACCATACACAAAATATATATATAAACAAAATAATTATGCCTATCGATACCATCACAACTGTCTTAACCAAGGGTCAATTTGTCGAGAAGAGTGGTAAATTGGTCCAAAATGGCGAATCTCGTCCAGCGGTGTACCTCCCCAAGCGCTGGCATCAAGTACATGACGGTAAATTTAGTTATATCAGTCAAATTGGAGAACGCACTATCCGAAAAGATGACGATTATAAAATGGTAATGGAATTTCTTTCAACTGCTCCCGATACTGTTAAAATCGTTTCCAGACATCCGACGCGCTTCTGTACAGGTTGTAAGTACCCGTCGTGGCATTTTATCTCCCATGAGAGAGATGGTCATGCCACTTGTAAACATTGTGGTATTTGTCAAAAGCTGGCACAAAATAATTTTAGTTTACGTCTTACCGATGACGGTGTCGCAAATAAAGGCCAGTGGGAACACACGCCTGGTATGTCACACCGTGATAGTATATTGGTCAACAAGAAAGGCAAGCGCCTTGAAATAGCTGGTCAAAAACCAAAATCTCATTTGCGAAATTATTGGCGTATCCGTGGGAAAATTGAAGGCATTGCCAACCCTTGGAATTTTATGGCTATCGAAAGCCTCATCAGCAAGGCAAAGGAGAAACTCAAACGTTTCTATTACAGTATCCACAACGACGAAGTTGTGTGTGACAATGAAGGCAAACTTCCACATGGGGGAGCTGCTCTTGCCGCCGCCTGCTTTTATTGTGCGGTCCTCGAATTTGAGAAACGCGTGTCGTATAAAACACAATGTACATTGCCTGCCATTCAAGAATCGGCCCAGAGTGCCCGCGACAAAAAGAACGGGAGAAAATGTAGAGACGTCACCGATGCGAAAATCCTCCGGTATTCGAGTTTGCTTAAAAGATACGGTCTTTGCAGTGTTATTATTCCACAAATCGGTGCGGAGACCTTGCGCTTTCATCCTAAATCAGCAGCACTTGAAAATGCAAGAATGGGGATATTCAACGAATGTCATCCGGTTCGTTTTCATTTACCTACCTCGGAGGCGTGGGGTATCAGCGTTGGTGATACCCATAATGGGGTATTATACATTGAAAGATGTACTACATCGAGTGAGGCTTGGAAACAGGGCGTACGAAAGGGAGACTATATTTTCCAAATAGAGAAAGAGACATTGGACATTGATTTTACACCAAATAAATTTGCCAAAAGAATTGAAAACTTGCGACAACGCCTTGTTGATAAACCAGTTATCGAGCTCATGATTATGCGCAAGAAGAAAAACTAAGTATAAATTAGACTATTTTTCTTAAAAAAGGAGAATGATATTGTGTTTTTTACTTCCGCTTCTTCTTCCACTTGTTTCGGCCTATCTGGAACAAACCTTTGATATTGCAGTCTCGCCAGTGGAGTTGGGAATTTCCGATGCATGTACCCTCTATTCTACTGAAAATGTCACCTATTTGCATTTTCATGGAGGTGGAATTATCCATAAAAACATCACCTCGCCAATTTTTGCTGTCAATAACCAGTGCGACCTTGTTGTCTTTGGTTATCCCGACAATAATGAAGTTAAACTATGGCGACCCTTAGAAGATACTATCACCTCCATACGCAAGCCATACCAGCCCGAAGCCATCGTGAACAGGTTTGGCTTTTCCGTCGATGTACAAAATCAGTCCTGGGTCGTCGGTGCACCAGGCCTGCCAAATTCAGCCACAGGAAAGGGTGCTGAAATTGGATATGCTTTTGTGTACGATGGCGACAACCTTCATTCGTGTCGGTCATTGTACGATACCTATTGCTATCCATTCGGTACAGAATGTAAACTGGCCAACTTTAAAAACACCAAAGACTATTACAAGTTTATGAAGACAGACCCCCTCTATACAGGAGTCTTTAATAACAGTGACATACAAGTACAAATCAAAGACTATGAAATGCCAGGCTTTCAAAAAATATGCATACATCCTCAACAACCATACTATGCCACAGGTCCCATAGACCCTGTTCTTGTACCTAATTTTGAATATCAACAGTTTGGATATGCCGTCGCACTATCGGGACAACTGGGCCACTGGGGAACATCACTCTACATATCAGCACCCGGTGACACCAACAGATTCATGGAAGATAACGCAGGAGCCAACTATGGACGGGTCTATATGTGGGATACACAGATTTGGGACCCACAAGACGAGTCTATAGACAATATCACCTGGTGGGATTATTCGGTCTTCAGTCCACTCATACCTCCAGACCTGGGCACTGCTACATACAGGGCATTCGGTAGAGATATCGCAGTCGGACGTTCCGCACTCGCGGTATCTACTTATCCACTCTATGACAATACGCGAGAACCTTTTATCATTGTTTATGATTGCAAGCCAGAATTGACAACAGCTTCCCACTGTGAGGAATCACCAGAGAGAGGTATTTCGATTGACGATTTACCAGGAAATGCTCTGGGATACCTGACTAATAAAATGTTGGCTTATACAGATGGGAAAACAAGGTGGAACTACATACCATCGAACATTGATAATGATGGACTCGATGATTTTCAAAACGAATTCATTGGCAAACATATTGGTGTCACTGGTAGTAACGTCATCGTACCCGACCACTACAATAAAAAAGCCTACCGCTTTGGTAAAGATTCTGAAAAAAGGGAAACGCACAATTATTTACAAAATACAAACTTTGGAACAAATACACATCACTGGATATTACAAAATCATAAAAAGCTCACACACATGTGGCCATGTCCCGCAGGAAGCACAAGCGGGAAAGAATACTGTAATTGGGGACAAGATGTCTGTATTTCGAGGAGATGTGTGCCATGTGAATTACAATACTACTCGGCAGACGGATGGCTACAATATTGCGACCCATGTATTCGAAATTTTACAACCTACCAAGAAGGCATGACCTATTGTGACCCCTTTGTCATACCCATTATACCCGGGCTCACATGGGATGAAACGTTTTATATTATGTGCGTCTTGGGGGGGGGTGCCCTGGCCGCCTATTTATTTGTCATTCTGTGGCAATATGTTTGCATCTCCAAAAGAAAACCACGAACCTTTAAAGATAAAATTTTAGTTTAAAAATAACATTTTTGATACATAAAAAACTATAACCTCCTCGTTGTGAAAATAAATGAACGTGTCTATGGTGCCAAATCCACTTTTCTTATATTGTTTTAAAGTAACAAAGGCTAAAACTTTAACAACAAGAATGTATGAAGTAACAATCGAAGAACTCCGAAAAAAAGTTCTATTTTTAAAATCGATTCGCAATAAATGTTCCAAAAAAACATTAGAAAGACTACAAAATAAAGATAAAGGAATTGTTAATTTTTGATATTTTTATTTTGCTTGTATACATAATAACCCATCGTATTATTTTGTATGTTTATGACCACAACCACAACATAACAACCATCGGCAACAGTACCACAATCGTCGTGGCGGAGGCGGAGGCGGTTCCACCGGAACGCCAAGCACACCAACGAATCGTATCCTTGCCCCATATGTTAATAGTAACGTTGGCGCATTCGTTGCTCCCAAGGCCATCATCGTAACAATTATTGTTCATAAAATAGTTATACTCTTCCTGGCATCGTGCCTCAGTGCATTCATCATTAATCCGCTGGTTAAACTGAGATTCGCTTATTGCGCCATCAATAGTATACAATTCAATTGCAGCACCATATTCGTCGAAAAAATCTGCGTTGCTACATAAGACCTCCTTGACAATTTTACAATTATTGTTTAAACCAATGTAATTTCCACCATTACTGCACGCGCTGTTGCTGTTAAATTTCAATTTGATGCTGGTTTCGGTGGTGCCGGCCATTACTATGAATTGGTCTGTTGTCGCTGCATTATCAACATTTTTGCACTCACCCCCATCTATTGAAGAAAATCTTACAATATCACCTGCCACGTAACCATGCTCTTCCACTTCAACCAGTAGTTGGTCGCAAGTGGCGGCAGCTTCCTCCTCTTCCTCCTCCTCTTCTGCTGCATTCTCTAAAGGACTCAATCTTCTGCGCCCCGCTTCTTCTTCAACTGGTTCTCCTCCCGCTTCTTCTTCAACTGGTTCTCCTCCCGCTTCTTCTTCAACTGGTTCTCCTCCCGCTTCTTCTTCAACTGGTTCTCCTCCCGCTTCTTCTTCAACT
>Ga0209302_10000012_pt1 | contig 123552 bp, 114 predicted proteins | sample ArcOceMetagenome_2_FD_187445 | JGI IMG/M metagenome (GOLD analysis project Ga0209302, IMG submission 187445) | Marine eukaryotic phytoplankton communities from Arctic Ocean - Arctic Ocean ARC135M Metagenome (SPAdes) (version 2) | ecosystem: Environmental > Aquatic > Marine > Oceanic | place...
AGCTGCAGTTATTGCGTAATATTGGCTGTGATGCCGTTCAAGGTTTTTTTGTTAGTAAGCCAATTAGTGAAGAAGCGTTTGCTAAATACTTAACCAGAAAATAGCGGTAGCTAAACTCAATTATTCTTTAAGGTAATGATTATTAGACCCTGTAATACCAATTGATTTAATGAATCGATCAATTTTAAGCCGCTTTAGAATGATCGATTGTTTATATCAATTGGTATAACAATAGCGTTTCGTCTATCGCTGAAATTACTTAACTTCTTTAATTTCTATCATTGCCTCACGGCTATTGCTTACTGTGCTAGTACTCGATAAGTAACGCTGCCAGCGTTGTTGGTATTCAGTCGCTAAGGTGAGTAAATAATCTTCGTTATAAATATTGCTATGGCCATCATCAAAAATGAATCGGTAGCCATGCTTGCCTACCGATTCAATGTTTAATAGCTGTACTTGCTTCTTGTGATAGACCTTAGGTATTTCACCTATTGCTTTACCTTTGTCATCAGTTGGAGCGTACACACGTAAATATTCAATACTTAACTCAATAGTTGTAGGGCTGCTTTGTTTATCCTTTTCAAAAGAAATGGATAAAGCTGAAGCAGTTTTATTGAGAATAAAGCGGCTAATATTACGCATGTATAACTCCTGTGCTAATAGTTCATTAGAGAATAAAGCGGCTTAAGTCTTCATCTTTAACTAGATCAGATAAAATATTAGCAACAAAGTCAGCATCAATGAGAATGGTTTCTCCTGTGCGATCGTTTGCGGTAAATGAAAGCTCTTCAATTAAGCGCTCCATCATAGTATGTAAACGACGAGCGCCAATGTTTTCAGTACTTTCGTTTACTTGCCATGCTGCATTCGCAATTGCTTGAATACCATCTTCACTAAATGAAATATTTACACCTTCAGTGGCTAATAAAGCAATATATTGCTCGGTTAATGAAGCATTAGGCTCGGTTAATATTCTAACAAAGTCGTTAGTGGTTAATGCTTGTAACTCAACGCGAATTGGCAAACGACCTTGTAATTCAGGGATCAAGTCAGATGGCTTTGACATTTGAAATGCGCCAGAAGCAATGAAAAGAATATGATCCGTTTTTACCATACCGTGTTTAGTACTAACCGTTGAACCTTCAACTAATGGTAGTAAATCGCGTTGCACACCTTCTCTTGAAACGTCAGGGCCAGAGCTGTCGCCGCGTTTACAAATTTTGTCAATTTCATCAATAAATACGATACCGTTTTGTTCAACGGCATAAATCGCTTTTTCTTTAATGTCGTCTTGATTAACAATTTTCGCGGCCTCTTCTTCTTGCAAGGCTTTGAAAGCATCTTTGATTTTTAATTTACGCTTTTTAGTTTTGTCACTCGACATGCTTTGAAACATGTTTTGTAATTGCGATGTCATGTCTTCCATGCCTGGAGGAGCCATGATCTCAACGCCCATTTGTGGTGCAGCTAAATCGAGTTCAATTTCTTTATCGTCAAGCTGACCTTCGCGTAATTTTTTACGGAAAACTTGTCGTGTTGAAGAGTTTTCAGCTTTTTCATCATTACCAAAACCATCGCGGGCTTGCGGTAATAAAACATCTAAAATGCGCTCTTCAGCCGCTTCTTCAGCTAAGTGCTTAACACGTGCCATTTCTTGCTCTTTGGTCATTTTAATGGCCATATCTGCAAGATCACGAATAATGGTTTCTACTTCTTTACCAACATAACCCACTTCAGTGAATTTAGTTGCTTCTACTTTAATAAAAGGGGCATTGGCTAACTTGGCTAAGCGTCGAGCAATTTCTGTTTTACCAACACCTGTAGGGCCAATCATCAAAATATTTTTAGGGGTAACTTCAGCACGCAACTCTTCGTTAAGTTGCATTCTACGCCAGCGATTTCTTAGTGCAATGGCAACGGCACGTTTAGCATCGGCTTGCCCAACAATGTGGCTATCAAGTTCGTGAACAATTTCACGTGGTGTCATATTCGACATAATAATTCCTTACAAATTTGCCGTTATAGTTCGTCAATTACGTGTTGCTGATTGGTAAACACACAAATGTCACCGGCAATTTTTAATGATTTTTCAACAATTTCTTTCGCAGAAAGTTCGGTGTTCTCTAATAGTGCAGTCGCTGCAGACTGAGCAAAGTTGCCACCGCTACCAATAGCAATAAGATCATGCTCAGGTTGCACAACATCGCCATTACCCGTAATGATCAGTGATGCGGTTTCATCAGCAACGGCTAATAATGCTTCTAGTTTGCGCAAAGCTCGGTCGCTACGCCAATCTTTGGCTAATTCAACCGCTGCTTTCGTTAAATGGCCTTGATGCATTTCTAACTTGCTTTCAAAGCGTTCAAATAGTGTGAAGGCATCAGCTGTGCCGCCAGCAAAACCAGCAAGTACTTTGCCATTATATAAACGACGCACTTTACGTGCATTACCTTTCATTACAGTGTTGCCAAGGGAAACTTGACCATCACCACCAATGGCAACTTTGCCATTACGTCTGACAGAAACAATAGTAGTCACAATTAACCTCTTACATATTGCCAACTGAGATAGTCGGCTTGTCTAATGTAGAATAGATAAGGGAGATGGAAGGCTTTTTCAAGGGAACGGCGTTTATTAATAACAAGTAGGGATTAATAAACGCAGGGATAGCTGTTAGTTCTTAGCTGTCAGCTATCAGTTTTACTATTATTTTTGCTATAGGTTGTGATCTTGCTTGCTTAATCCCAGCCCCATATTTTGCAGCCATGCACTGAATTATTTTTTAATTTGTGTTTATCTTTTTCTGCTTCACGTTTTTTCGGGTAAGGGCCCAAGTACACTTTATACCAAACTGATGAAGTGCCTGTGGCTTTACTTACTTGTGCTTCTAAACCCGTAAAAGCAATTTTAGCTTTTAAAGATTCGGCTTGTTTACGGGTTCTAAAAGACCCACATTGCATTTTGTATGGGCCTTTTTGAGTAACTTTATATTCGCCCACTTCAACTTCTTTGCTTTTTAGATCGTCTACATAAGTCCATTTTTCTTCAGGTAACTCAGGTAGCTCGGTTGTTTTTTTAGGTTTAACTATTTTAGTTTCTACTATAGGTTCAGGCTGTTTATCTTTAATACTCCATAACATATAGCCAAAACTAGGTATTGCGATAATCAAAAAGGCTGCAATTAGTTTAACTTTTGTTGGCTTACCTTGAGCTGGTTGCTCATTTTTTTTGTAGGGACTTTGCTTTTTATTTTTCGCTCTTGAGCGGGAAACGTAATCTTGATGTGCCATGGAAAATTTATACCTGAAGACTTTCGCCAATTCTAACCAACTGCTAAAGAAAGATCACCCATTGAGTGCATTAATTCTTTAAAACATACTCTGCACTATTTCCTTTTCTCTCAGTTAAATAGACTTTTATTTTTACAGGGAGGAAATAACGAGAAAAGAATGAGTAAGAATAGGCTGGATTAAAGAGAAGTTTTTAGCTGTCAGTAAGTTAGAATAAATTTTAATATCGGTTTTGCGATGCTTTTTCTTCTGTAGTTCTCTTGCTTTTCTCCCTGTTAAATAGGGGGCAGGGCTTATGCGGTATCCTCAGTTACCAGCTTAAGTCGACAGGGTCGATATCAATTGACCATCTGACTTTAGCTTGCCACTCATTTGATGCACTTTGATGAATAAGTTTAAACACGGCTTGGTGCAGGTGCTTGCGTGACTTAGCCTGTAAAATTAAATGAAAACGAAATTTACCGGCCTTTTTCTCCATTGCCGCAGGCACAGGGCCAGCAAACTGACAACCTTCGAAAGGTATTTCAGTCATCGCGCGTAAAAATTTCTCTGGATAAGAAGGGTAATTTGCTTCGGCTCTAAATAAAGCTTGAAAACTAAAAGGTGGTAATAAAGCTTGTTGACGCTCTATAAGCGCTTGTTTAGCAAAATGTTGATAACCATTGTGCACTAAATCTTGCAGCAAGGGATGATCCGGGAAATTACTTTGTACCATTACTTTACCTGGTTTACTTGCGCGACCGGCGCGACCTGATACTTGCACCAATAATTGCGCCATATGTTCAGCTGCGCGAAAGTCATAACTAAAAAGTGCTCCGTCAACATCGAGCACCGCCACTAAGGTTACGTCAGGAAAATGATGACCTTTTGCTAGCATTTGCGTGCCAATTAATAGTTGGTGCTCTTTATTGCTTACCTCGGTTAATAACTTGGCTAAAGCGCCTTTTTTACGAGTGCTGTCGCGATCTATACGTACGGTTGAGTATTCAGGAAATAACGCACTAATTTTTTCTTCTAGCTGTTCAGTACCTTGGCCGATAGGTTTAATGCGTATACTGCCACAACTTGGACATTGTGGAGGTATACGTTTTTGGCTACCGCAATGGTGGCAAATCAGTAACCCTTGACCTTGATGAAGTGTATAAGGCTTATTACAACGCTGACAATCAGCCACCCAATGACATTCTTGGCAGTTAATCGCCGGTGCATAACCACGACGATTAAGAAATATTAAGGCTTGCTCGCCGCGGGCAAGGGTGTTTTTAATTGCTTGTTTTAACGTACCAGAAAGGCCATGTTCCATTTGTTGTTGTGCTACATCAATTAAGGTAATTTTGGCTGTCGAAGCATTGCCCGCACGTTTACGTAGTTTGTGGTAATGGTATTTGCCAGTTAAGGCATTTTGCAATGACTCGAAACTCGGTGTTGCTGTACCTAAAATAATAGGAATATTAAGTTGTCTAGCCCTGAGTATGGCAATATCGCGTGCATGATAACGAAAACTGTCTTGTTGTTTAAATGAAGCATCGTGTTCTTCATCTACAATAATTAAGCCTAAATCATGTAAAGGTGAGAATATTGCCGAACGTGTGCCGATAACAATTGCGGCGCTGCCACGTTGGGCTTCTAACCAAGTTTGCAAGCGCTCTTTATCGTTCAGCCCTGAATGATGTAGGCTAATTGGCACATTAAAGCGCTGCTCAAAACGGCTAAGTGTTTGAGGCGTTAAGCCAATTTCAGGTACTAATACTAACACTTGCTGATTTTTAGCTAATACCTGCTCAATGGCTTGTAAATACACCTCAGTTTTACCACTGCCGGTTATGCCGTCGACTAAATGACAAGAAAACTGCGACTGCATTTCTTTGACTGTAGCAACAATCATGGCTTGTTCGGCTGATAAAGTCAGTCTGTTTTCTTGCTGAAGTGCTTCTGGCTGCCAGGTAAACTTTGAGACTGGACGAGTTTTGCTATAAATAAGTTGTTTTTTTTCTAAAGCATTAAGCTGTGCTTTATTAAAACCAAGCGTTAATAGTTCAGACCATGTCATGCCTTGGTGTTGCTTGAGCATAGCTAATAACTCAGCCTGCTTCGGCGAGCGCTTAGCGGTATTGGCTTGTTCTTCTTCGGTTAATTCTGCTTTTGTTAACCAAATTTGTGGCAGTTCAACATCGGGCTGTTTAATTTGTCGTAAAAGCACAGGAAGCGCTTGTTGGAAAACATCGCCAATAGGGTGGTGGTAATAATCACTGCAGCGCTGGATAAAACTAAGTAATGTTGGTGAAAAATTAAAGTTGTCGGTAACTCTACTTAATATCGACTTTATTTTTGCTGGCGAATATTCTGTGCTTTCATCTACCGACAATACAATGGCAACAACTTGTCGAGAGCCAAAGGGTACAATCATACGTTCGCCTAAGCTGATGGGTTTACTATTCAATTCGGCAGGTACTTTATAAGTAAACAATTGGCGCATCGGCACCGGTATTGCAACTTGTACGTATATTTCTGTAGAAGGGGTTGCCAAAAATGTTGTCATATTAAAACCAAATGTTGTGCTTATTCTACTGCTAAATTACGCAATGCCAAGCCAGAAAATCGCGCTATCGGTATTTTTATGAAATAAAGTTAAGAGTTGCTTAAATTTTTAGCGATTTTTATTGCTATAGCGATAATGATCCTATAACATTCGCCTCCATTATTTTTAACTCGTATGGTGCTTGGCAGCAATAATGACTGATCAAGTGGCGATACGGCCTTAACAGAGGTTTCCCATGAAAGACGGTATTCATCCAAATTATGTAGAGTTCAAGGCAACTTGTTCTTGTGGTAACGTTATTACAACTCGTTCAACTGTAGGTAAAGACTTACATTTAGACGTATGTTCAGAATGTCACCCATTCTACACTGGTAAGCAAAAAGCTGCTGAGACTGGTGGTCGTGTTGATAAATTCAACAAGCGTTTTGGTGCTCTTAGCAAGAAGTAATTCTGCTAATATACCAGATGAAAAAAGCACCTTTGGTGCTTTTTTTTTACCTAAAATTAAGTTTATTTAATTTTTAAAACAAAAAACATAACGACATCTTGATGAATAGACTTGATATTGTATTGTTATTCTTCATCTTTTTATACAGTACTTATCTGCTCCTCAGAAAATAATTGTTTTATTTTTACTTCTCTTTAAACCCTTTTACGGCATACTGCATCTAACTTAATAATTAAGAAATTGTCGAGAATTTACTTTTTGGATAAGTTAAAAGTTATTGATGCCAATAAATGTTTTAACCCAGATCTTGAGCCACAATGGATAGCACAAGCTCAGCAGGGGGATCAGCAGGCGTTTCATCACCTTTATCAAAGTTATCACCGTCGTATATACGCACTGTGCTGGCGCATGATGGCCGATAAAGACAGTGCTGAAGATGTTTGCCAAGAAGTTTTTGTTCAGCTTTGGCAAAAAATAAGTAATTTTCGCGGCGAAAGTAAGTTTTCAACTTGGCTGCACAGTGTCGCAACCAATATTGTTTTAGGACATATTCGTAAAAATAAAACTTGGATACAACGAATTTTTAGTATTGAAGATCAACCGGTAAAAGACACTATGGTCGAAATGCCAGAATGTTCAAACTTAGATCAAAAAATTCAAACCTTGCCTGAAAGGGCACGCCTGGTGTTTGTTTTATTTGCCATCGAAGGCTATCGCCATGAAGAAATCGCTAATATGTTAGGTATGGCAGTAGGCACAAGTAAAGCTCAGTATCATAGAGCTAGAACTTTATTACGCGAGTCGTTAAGTGAGTAAAAAATGAAAGAAACGATGAATGCTGATAAGAATGCTGAAATGAGTTTACAAGCGGCAATTGCACAGCTTCCCAAAGAAATAGTGCCAGAGCGAGATTTATGGTCGGGTATCGACAAAGCCATTAATCAAAGTGCTACATTGGCAGACAATAATGACAAGAAAAAAGCCTTTACACCTGTTGCATGGGCAGCTTCAATAGTTGCTGCAGTATTATTAACTTGGGTAACTTTAGGGCCTGAACAGCTTACTAGCAAACCTCAGATAAACTTAGTAGCAGCAATGCAGCAAGACTTTGAACAACAAAAACAAACAATGTTAGTGAATTTTGGCGCGCCAGACATTAAGCAATTACCAGTAGCAATGCAAACTGAATTAGTTAAGCTAAGTTCTGCACAAAACACGATTAGCAAGGCCTTAGCGGATGATCCTAATAATAGTGATTTATTAAATTTATTACGTTGGACACAGCAGCAAGAGTTAGACTTGCTGAATCAATTATATAGCCCTCAGTGGCAAACAATTTAATCGTGATGATAGTCGAGATAAGAGGTTAACATGAGAAGCTTACGTAATTATTTATCCCTGTTGCTGTTAATAGCTGCCTTGCCAAGTAATGCCGGTGAGCGAGTCGACGAGTCAATGCTATTGGGGAATATTACCAATGTAACTATTGAAAATTTACGCGGTGAAGTAAGTGTTATAGGGAACAGCGGTGATACGGTATCCGTATCGGGCGAGTTAGATGATAAAGCACAAGGGCTAACGTTTGAACGTTCAGGATCACGCATTATTATTAAAGTTGAAGTACCCAACAATAGCCATAATAGTTGGGGCGAAGACGGCTCAGATTTGACTATTGTAATACCTAAACATGTGCGGGTTAGCTTTAAAGGCGTATCTTCAAATATTAACATTAGCGACTTTACACATGGCAGTGAAATTCAAACGGTTAGCGGTGATATTAACGCTAAAAACCTTATGCAACAGGTAGAGCTTGCAACGGTTAGCGGTAATATCGAAAGCAAGAACCTCTCAGGGAAATTGCGTTTGTCAGCAGTGAGTGGCGATATTGATGACCGAAACTCTTCAGGCAGAGCATTGTTTAAAACGGTCAGCGGTAATTTAAACGCTAACTCTAGTGCGAATGAGATATCAGCTAATACCGTATCGGGTGACATAGAATTAAAACTTGCGAAAGTTGATGAATTAATTGTTTCAACGGTGAGTGGAGGATTTTTCAGTCAGTTATCATTAAATGACAATGGCTTGGTGAAAATGTCGAGTGTCAGTGGAGATTTAACTCTCGACTTTAAAAATGAAGTGCAAGCCAGCTTTAATTTAAAAACCAATGCTGGAGGCAATATTGTCAATGAACTAACCTCAGCAAAAGCGAAGCGCGCAAAGTATGGCCCAAGTGCTAAATTATCTTTTGAAACGGGTAACGCCAGTAGTTCAGTTCGAGCAAGTACGGTTAGTGGGCGTATAGAAGTAAAATAACTATAGTAGCGCCTCTTCTATAGAGGCGTTAATCTTTGCTAGAGCATATTAATGCTGCGAACATATCCTAATAAACCCCGCGATTTTATTGTTAAATACCTTATCTAACCTGAACGCTAAATAATGAGTGCTTGATACTCAAGTGATTCAAAAACTTAGGTAGTAAAGTAAATGCTACAGTAAGGTGAACATCACGGATAAACACCAGCAATGCTTCATTTTATGCCATTTCCAAGGCGAAATTTTTATGACTAGCAAGCTATTTATCGACGTTTTAACGCAGATAAAGGGTTAAAAGGGAGCATTGAGCAAGTGCTGCTTATCCAGAATTAAGATTATCTATAAGCTTATCGAAATCACCTTTATTTAAATTGTGTTCAGTGAAATATATTGAAATAAATCTTTTCGTTTTTCATTTTGCTTAAGGTGAATTTCTGCTACATTAGCTCTCTTTATTTTCGAATAATTTTATAACGTTATTGAGGCATAATTTTTCTCAATAACAAAGATTATCGCCAAGCATTTAGGGTGTGATATGGCCGATCGCAAGCCAGCCAAGTTCAGCAAAAATAACCAATTTCCTCGTGACAAACAAATTGATGAGTTAAAAGTTCCGCCGCATTCATTAGAGGCAGAGCAATCGGTGCTGGGTGGTTTATTATTAGATAATGAAACTTGGGACCGAGTCAGTGAACGTGTAGTAGCACAAGACTTTTACAGTCGCTCTCATCGAATTACTTTTGAAACGGTTGGTCGCTTAATTGAACTAGGTAATCCGGTTGATTTGATCACCTTATCTGAAGCACTAGATAACGATCAAATGCTTGATGATGCGGGTGGTTTTGTCTATCTCGCTGAAATGATGAAAAACACGCCAAGTGCTGCCAATATTACTGCTTATGCTGATATTGTAAGAGAGCGCGCGGTTACCCGTGAAATGATCAGCGTAGCGAATGAAGTTGCTGAAGCCGGTTATGATACTCAAGGCCGTACCAGTGCTGATTTACTCGATTTTGCTGAAACCAAAATTTTCGCGATTGCTGAACAACGAGCAAATAAGTCTGAAGGCCCTGAAAACATCAGCTCAGTATTAGAAAAAACCGTTGATCGTATTGAAAAACTTTGTGCATCTCCAACTAACGGTGTTACCGGTGTTTCAAGTGGCTTTACTGATCTTGATAAAATGACGGCTGGCTTTCAAAAATCAGATTTAATTATTGTTGCTGGTCGTCCATCAATGGGTAAAACGACCTTTGCGATGAACTTGGCAGAAAATGCTGCCATGACAGAAGATAAACCTGCACTAATTTTCAGTTTAGAGATGCCTTCTGAACAGCTGATGATGAGAATGCTGGCCTCGCTTGGCCGCATAGATCAAACTAAAATTCGTACCGGCCAATTAGAAGATGAAGACTGGGCGCGCTTATCGTCAACCATGGGGTTATTAATCGAAAAAGGCAAAATGTATATCGATGATGCTGCAGGTTTAACGCCAACCGATGTGCGCTCAAGAGCAAGACGAATTGCGCGTGATCATGGTGGCATTAGCTTAATTATGATCGATTACCTTCAATTGATGCGTGCACCACAGTTTTCCGATAACCGAACCTTAGAAATCGCTGAAATCTCTCGCTCATTAAAAGCTTTAGCCAAAGAATTACAAGTGCCTGTTGTTGCGCTTTCGCAGCTTAACCGTGGCTTGGAGCAACGAGCAGATAAACGCCCAATTAACTCCGATTTACGTGAGTCAGGCTCGATTGAGCAAGATGCGGATTTAATCATGTTTATTTATCGTGACGAGGTTTATCACGATGATTCTGAATACAAAGGTATGGCTGAAATTATTATCGGTAAACAACGTAACGGCCCAATTGGTCGTGTGCCGTTAACCTTCCAAGGGCAATTTTCTCGTTTTGATAATTACGCCGGCCCGCATGTTTTGGATGAAGACTAAACAATTATGGCGTTACACACAGCAACCGCGGTTATTGATTTACATGCTTTAAGTAATAATTATCAGTTAATTAAATCGCTTTCGCCTGATGCTAAAATTTTAGCGGTACTCAAAGCAAATGGTTATGGTCATGGTTTAGAGCGTATTGCTAATGCGCTTCCTGACGCTGATGCTTTTGGTGTGGCGCGTATTGATGAAGCGCTTGCCCTCAGAGCGGCAGGCATAGAAAAACCGATAGTATTACTTGAAGGTTTTTTTGCTAAAGAAGATATAGAAACTTTATCTGCTAACAACTTACAAACGATAGTACATAACGAGCAACAGCTTTCTGCTATTGTTAATGCTAATGTAGATTCGCCATTAAAGGTTTGGTTGAAAATAGATACAGGCATGCACAGGTTAGGTATTAACCCTGAACAACTAGCAAGGTTTTATCAAGCGTTAATACAATCGAAAAATGTACAGCAGCCAATAATATTAATGAGTCATTTAGGTTGCGCAGATGATAAAAATAATCCAAAAACTTCTCAACAAATAAGCTTATTTAACGAGTTAACCTCAGCATTACCTTCAGAAAAAAGTATGGCTAACTCTGCTGGTGTTTTACAGTGGCCAGAAAGTCACTATCAATGGATCAGACCCGGCTTATTAATGTATGGCGTTTCACCACTAACTGCTGGTAATAACATTAAAGGTATTGAACCTGTCATGACTTTACAGTCTAGTTTAATATCGATACGCGAAATAGCGGCAGGAGAATCTGTAGGGTATAGCGGCACTTGGACGAGTGAGAAAAATACTAGGATAGGTGTTGTTGCCATAGGGTATGGAGATGGTTATCCTCGCCATGCTGCTAACGGCACTCCCGTTCTTATAAATGGCCGTCGTGTGCCGTTAATAGGCCGTGTTTCTATGGATATGATCTCGGTAGATTTAGGGGAAAACAGTCAAGATCAAGTAGGCGATATTGCTACTCTGTGGGGTAAAGGTTTACCTGTTGAGGAAGTTGCTGTCTTTGCAACAACCATCCCATACGAGCTTTTGTGTAATATTACGCGTCGGGTACATGTTCAATTAGCGGAGTAATTATTGTTAATTTAATTAATTAACGTTTCTACGTTTTAAATTTAAGCCACTGTTCAATTTTAAACTTCTTCAATACAGTGGCTTAGGTTTAATTTTCGTTTAGCTTAGTATTTATTTAACTTAAGTTTTTAGGAATTTTTAAGTTGTTCAACTAATATTTGTATGAATGTTTCAACAGGCTGTGCACCTGCTAGCGCACTTTTACCATTAAAAACCACGGTAGGTACCGAAGAAACACCAAGCTTTTGCCAATAAGACTCTTGATCTATTAGCATTTCTATTGCTTGATGACTTTGCAACTTAGCCATTGCTTCTTCAACATTAAGTCCAACAGTTGCTAATTCTTGAGCTAAAATTTCCCGATCAGAAATATCTTTTTTCTCGGTAAAAAATGCCGAGAATAAGCGTAATTTTAACGCGGTTTGCTTGCCTTGTGATTTAGCGTATTCCAATAAAATATGCGCGTCACGTGTATTAACTATTTTCATTCCTTCAAAGAAGTTAAAGTCAAAATCAACAGTTTTACCATGCGCGGTCATTTCTGTTCTAAATTTTGCACTACTTTCGGGGGTAGAGCCGTATTTACGTGCTGAATGTGCACTTAATTCTTCGCCTTCTAAAGGCATATTAGGATTTAGCTCAAAGGGTTGCCATTCTATCTCTACTCTGTCTTCAAGTGCTAATTCAGTTATAGCTTTTTTTAAATTACCGTAACCGATAATGCACCACGGACATACTACATCTGAAATGATATCTATTTTGATTTTATTACTCATTTTATTTCTCTTCAAAACGTTGTCGATATTAAAAACCAGCAATAATTAAGTGCTAAATCATTGCCTACTTTCTTCATGTAATTAACTAACCCGAGAGCGGGAATACTAGATATTTAGATTTAACGTTAAGTAGTGAAGCTAAAAAAGCCAATACCTAATATTAAGCATTGGCTTGCTAGCTTATTTAAAGTTATTTAGCTTTTTTTTCCCAAGCAAATTTATTAAAAGGTGCGTCAACTTCAGTGGAAGCAATATGATTAGTATAGTTGCTGATTACTTTTTGAGATAAGCCTAAAAGAATTTCTAAAACTTGTTGCTCGGCGTAACCTGCAGCATAAAAGTTTGCTAATTCTTCAGCTGATATATGGCCACGATTACGAACAAGAATTAATGTTGTATCAAGTAAAGCTTGTAATTTTGCTGTTGGCATTGGCTTTTCATCGCGTAATGCTTCAATTAAATCAGCATCTACTTTCATAGAGTGTGCAATGGCAGTATGGGCAGGTACACAATAGTTACAGCCATGCTCAACATTAATGCCTTGCCATACTACGGTTAATTCTTCTGCGTTAAATGATGTATTAAGGAAAAGTTCATGCAAAATTTGATAAGCATCTAATACATTTGGCGCGCTAGCTAACACGCCATGTAAGTTAGGTAACATGCCATATGCGCTAACAGATTTCTCTAAAAGTGCTTTACTTGCTTCTGGTGCAGATTCAATTGTATGTGTCGTTAATGTAGTCATATCAAAGTGCCTTAATAAATTATGTTGTAAAGTTTCTAGCTCAAAAGTTTTTTATACCAGTTGGTAATTAATTGGTATTGTACCGATCGGTATTTATAAGTCAACCACTATCCGAACAATAATTTTTTATGAGTATTAACTGTGCTTTATTCACAGGTGCTGGATGCGTAAAATAACGTTTCAAATATTGTTGTTATTTAACCTGAACTCTGGATAAGCAGCACTTGATCAATGCTCCCTTTTAAGCCATTTTCTGCGTTAAAACGTTGAAAAATAGCCCGCTATTCATAAACGTTTTGCCTTGGAAATGGCATAAAATGAAGCATTGATGATATCTATTCGTGATGTTCACCTGGCTATGGCATTTACTTTATTACCTAACCTGAACTCTGGATAAGCAGCACTTGCTCAATGTTCCCTTTTAAGCCATTTTCTGCGTTAAAACGTCGATAAATAGCGCGCTATTCATAAACGTTTTGCCTTGGAAATGGCATAAAATGAAGCATTGATGATATCTATTCGTGATGTGCACCTGGCTATAGCATTTACTTTATTACCTAAGCTTTTGGTTCACTTGAGTTTCAAGCACTCATTATCCAGAGTTCAGGTTACCTAAGCTTTTGGTTCACTTGAGTTTCAAGTACTCATTATCCAGAGTTCAGGTTATTTAAATCATGAAGAATTAAGCGTTAATACATTCGCTTGTTATATAGCGTTGAGCTTGTACTCGCTAGGTTCGAAGTAAAAAGTAAGTGAAAAAAGTGAAAAAAGTGAAAAAAGTGAAAAGAGGTAAATAAAATTAATATATTAACTGTAAGTTAAGTTTGAGGGGGCAGCTTACAGTTAATTATAGAGTAGGGAGTTATGAAGTAATCGTTAAACAGCGTTGTGAAAATATAAAATAATAAACACTACTGAATTGTATTCGTTGTAATGGTTCCGACTTTTGTTTGTTCATTGTTACCAGCGAATACACCAGCCAAAATAGTATCAATAACAAATGCTAATTCGGTTGATGACACTTTAGAGCGGGCCATTGCAGCACAACCTTTTAAAGCAGTATATAAGCTTAATGAATTCCCTTGTGCATGATGATGTAAGCCCAATGATATTGCTTCTTTATCGGTAGTAAATAAGTCTACAAATAACGTTTTTGGTAAAACGTCTATATCGATAAGTAACTTTGATGCTTCTTCTGGTATATCTCCGCCAGCAATTTCTGATTGGCATAATACAAGGTAACAACCTTTAGGCTGCTCTGTACTACATTGCATACCAACGATCGACATCATATAGTTTTTTAGGCGAGTTTTTAACGGCGTATCAGGAGTAAATAAAGCATCTAGATGCACCTTCATTTTATTTTCAATGTAATATTGAGTGGCCTTAATAAATAGAGCTTCTTTATTACCGAACGTGCTATACATGCTAGGTTTATTAATGTTCATGCTTTTTGTTAAGTCTGCTAAAGAAGCGCCAACAAAGCCTTTAGCCCAAAAAACTTCCATTGCGGCATGCAATGCTGTTTGTTCATCAAATTTTCGTTTGCGTCCGCTAACCACAATAATCACCATTTATTTTACTGAATATTAATATTGTACCTAATGGTATGATTAACTTCAATCGACAAAAAAATTTAACAAGTTATCTTGTGAAAGACAATTTTTTACCACCGCATATGCAAAGTAAATGAGCTATTTAACATGGCTTATTCGCCGTTTATAGTAATTACTATGGTTCTTGAACCACCATAATCTCTATGTTCGCCAAGATAAATGCCTTGCCAAAGACCTAAATTAATTTTGCCATTTTTTAATGGAATCGTAACGCTACTTCCTAGCGTACTCGCTTTAATATGAGCAGGCATATCGTCTGGCCCTTCATATGTATGACGATAATAAGGTGCATTTTCAGGGATAAACTGGTTAAAGTGGCGCTCCATATCATCTCGAACTGTTGGATCTGCATTTTCATTAATCGTAAGCGATGCGGATGAATGCTTAATGAAAACATGTAACAAACCACACCGAACACGTGGAAAATTAATAATCGCTTGTTCAATTTCTTCAGTGATTAAATGAAAGCCTCGAGAGTAAGGCTTGAGTTCTATCTCTACTTGTTGCCACATAATTTTAGTTACTCTTATATTATAAATATAATTGCAGTTTGTTTAAGAAGACACACCACTATGTAATTTAGGAATAAAGTCTAGTTGAGGTTGGTGAATATGTTGAGTATGCGCCCATGAAAATGTTGAAGCGATTAACGCGCTAATCAGTATTGTTTTGTGCATAAAAAAGCCCCGTATTAACGAGGCTAACTTTCAATATTGAACTGAATTATTTATCAAAACTAAATTCAATATACGCATTACCAAATTCTGACGTAAGTGCAATAATAACAATGGGACCGTCAGCCATATGATGAATTGAATGGGCAGGGCCTGAAACTACCATAGGTGTTGCCATATCAAACTCTATGCCTTTTTCACTCAACATGCGTTTCGCGCCGCCGGTAACCATATTGGTAATTTCGCCAACGAGATCCGTAATTTCTTCATTGATTTCATCTGGTCCTTCGCCAACCATTTTTTTCATTGTAGCGAGTGCTAACTTACCTTCAAAGGTAATAGATAATGAACCTTTAGTTTGTTCACTAACCATACCAATTAATCCTGAAACATCGCCTTTAGCAATTTCATTTTTTTTCAAACGAGGTTTTTCAGGTGTAAGTTCCATTTGTGCCATGGTAGACATTACGTTAAGCATCGAAGAAAGAAAGGGGTTAATAAACTCTACATTCATGAATTTTTCCAAAGGCTCAGTTTAATAAAATGACGTTATTTTGCTTATTGTAGAGCAAAATTAATATCGAGCAGCATTAATTACTATTTTGTATTTCATTAATAATAACTGATCTATTGAAAGTTAGGCTACCTTTTATCTGTTTATCGTTAAAATTAACTATATTCACTTGTTTTGGATAATACGCTGTTAACAAACTATGAGTTATTAAGACCTGTTAAAGTGTTATCAATATTATGTTCGATAAGTTGAGCAAACATGCTGACCTCTTGTATAAATGGTTTTGGCTAAGAAAAAGAAGCATTTTCGTCAAACAACACCCAATGAATAGCATCATTTGCATAAATTTAAATGGGCTGGCGGTATTTATCTAATAGTTGAGGTTAATATTTACCGGGTAAGCAGGCTAGAAAGGGGAGAACCGATAGCGCTTAAAAAGGAGTGTTTAAAGTCAATAGCATTACTTTTTTTATACCTTACAGTAACAGCCTTGCGCTTCTTTAATAATAAGATCAGCTGAATACCCTTTAATAAAGTTAGATAACATGGTTTGTGCAAACCCAGATGTTTGTGAGCAAGCTAGCCCTTCACCATAAGGACCATAATATACCACTTCTCCAAGGCTGTTTAGAATGGCGACCGAGGGGGTTGCAGGTAATATAGTATGGTCTTCAAGACTAATATGCTTAACGTTGAAGTTATTTGCTGTAGCGATATCGTTGATATCTTTAATATGTGCTTCACTATATTGTTGGCACTGACAATTAGCTTGATTAAAATGCAAAATCGAACTACGACTGCTTGGTTCAATATATTGTGTTAGTGAAGCTGATAATTTTTGAGGATCCAGGTAAGTTATTTTCGTGCCATCATTAAAATTAACCAGCTTGCTATCAATAAAATAAGCAAAAGCTGCAAGGGTTAGCACTATCCAAATAACAAATACCGCTATTTGGATAGGCGTAATACTTTTATTTAAAGCGGGCAATATTACCTTCCATATCAATTGCGCTGTTTGATAATTTTAGTGACTCTTGATCTAATATTTTTATTTTTTCAATATCCGTTTGAATTGTGCTTTTTAGTATTTCTACACTTTTTGCAATTGCGCTTGTTGTGTTTGCCTGTTGTTCTACCGCGGCAGCAACATTGATTGAAACATTGCTTGCTAGCGCAACTAAATCAGACGCTTTAACTATTTTACCTTCAGCGTTACTAGCGCTATCGATAACAGATTGCACTATTTTTAAGCTACTTCCCATAGAGTCAGTGGTAGATTTTGAGTATGTTTGGAGAATATCTAAAGTTGCGCCAATTTTATCGGTACTTTCTTTTGTTCTGTTTGCCAGTGCTCTAACTTCGTCAGCTACTACAGCAAAGCCTCGGCCCTGTTCACCAGCTCTGGCTGCTTCAATAGCGGCGTTTAATGCTAGTAAATTCGTTTGATCAGCAATGCTGGTAATTTCAGATAATACATTTGAAATTGCTTCAGTAGAGTTCGCTAATTCTGTTACTTGTTCGCTCGTTTTTTCTAGCGCGATAGTTAAGTGTTTATTGTGATTGTTAATTTCAACGATATCTTCGTTTGTTGCTTGAGTGTAATTATTAGCCTCTTGCATTTGATTACTTAGCAAGTGTGTTTCTTCAGAAATCGACGTAACTGTGTAAGATAGTTCTTCTGCAGATGTGGCAATAGCCTCTGTTTCAAGTTGCCTCTGTTGTGACAAACCCTCCAACTCTTCTTTTGTTTGAATGAGTTTTTGTGAATTACTGTTTAGTTCAACAATTTGCACTTTTACACTGCCAATAACACGCGACAATAACGCAAGTAAATCGTTAAATGAAAGCAAAGTGCTGTCTTCTCTTGCATCAGTTTTAATATTTAAATCAATAGCATGAGTGTCTCGAGTTAATTGTTTAGTAACAAGTGCTAACTCTTGACCTATTCTATTTACTTTCGCCATCATATTTGCAATGTAGCCGGCTATAAGTGCTTCTGTTGCTGCATAAACAGCATGAATAATAACCGTTGTTGAGGCCAATCTATCTTGAGTGAAAACAAAGACGCCAAGATTATTCGTTTGCAGAATATAAAAAGAAATGTGATGTATACATACAACAAGTAGAGCAGTTATAAACACTCGCCAATCTTGATAAATAATTAAGAAGGCCATTAAAATAAACACTTCAAAGTGCGTTTCGATTAACCCGTTTGTTTGATGAATATGCAAAGCTGAAAAAATCATTAAAGCTATTGCAGAAACATGACGAGTAATCGCTAAATTTGGGGCCGTTTTGTTGAAAAAAATTGGCACAATTAAGGCGGGCAATCCGATAATAAAAGTAGGTAAATAAGAATCGTAAAAGAAGGAGAGAAATAAACTCTCAATAAACAATGCACTGAGTAAATAGATAAATATTTTATTAGTTTTATTCATTTTGACCTTAAAAGTATAGGATTGTATATATATATTAATGAACCTAACTTCACTGTCAGGAATTGTTGAATATTTGGTGTATAAAAGCGTTACCGCTCAAGTTGATAACGAACTTAAAAGACTGGGAATAATAAATCACTTCAATAACGATGACAATTTAAATTGTTATCGACAACAGCTTCACTGCACTATAGAGTAACAAGCCACTAAGTCTTAACGATTTTTCGGTATTTTAATAATAAAAAATAGACCGTGTTTATTGCTCAGTGTTTAATGCTAAAAACTACCTTGGTAGTCATATTTTTAAAAAAGGATTTTTATGTTTTCAAGTTTTCTCAAATCTATTCTCGTTTTTAATCGCTCACAAAACCAAGCACCTAATTTTATTTTGGTTTATGCATTAATTGCACTGGCCTGGCATAATCAATTTTTTATTACGCTTGTAGTTTTTAGCGGTAGCTTTAGTGAAAAGTTAGCGGAAGCTTTAACAGAGCACTCATTTCAATACGGCGCAGTGCTATGCCTCACGATTTTGTTTTTTATTTTAAGGTTAGCATTTTTATATTTAGTGAATAAAACCGATAACTTTATTGAAGCTGATGAACCCATTGAAGCCAAAATAGGCAATGATCAAGTATTTACAGAGAATAAAGATGTGGTGCGTTTATTGGCATTACTAGAAGATACTAAAGCTGAATTAGCGAAAGTAAAAGCACGTGAAACGGCTGCTCAAACAGATAAAAACGCTACAATAAATAAAATGTTGGCAGTACAAGCTGAATTAGAAATAGCGTTGGCCGATATTGCCATATTGAGTCAATCTAACGAAGCGTTAAGGGCAAAACTCGCAGAACATGCATAAGCTAGAAGTAAGATAAAATAGTTAAGATAAACAGAGAATTTTTTCTTTTGTTTAGCATCATCAAAGCCTTTATAATTAGCGAATATTCCCGTTGTACTAATTTACAGCTATATTCGCATTAAACTTAAAGGTTTTTTATCACTTTATGATTTCTCACAAACTTTCCATTGCACCCATGCTCGATTGGACTTACTGGTAATAAAAGTGATTTTAATTCAGGTGTTTATGTTTTTTAGTGTTTTTATTGGGTATAAAAGGGTATGAAAATATTGTGTGGGGGGTAAAGGTAGAATATGTTTATTTTTCATAGCTCGGATGATAATGTTATTGGAATAGAGCATACCCATTAGAATTTAAAATTAGCTTAATTTCTTGATGTTTATTTAATCGCTATGCTACACTTATTGAGTATTATGTTTATTTCGCGTTTATGAGTGATTTACAAATAGATGCTTTCAATTTTAGATTGAAAATAAAACAGAATATGAATTAGTTATTTTTACGCCCCATGGCGAGGATATTATGAAAAACAAAGTTATCAATTTAAGTGATGTAAGAAAAGAAAAACAAGCTGAAAAGCAGTTTTTAACTTTACTTGCGGATGATATTGACTCTGGAAATGTAAAAGCTATTCCAAGTTCTGTTTTTGATCGTATTGCTGCTATAAAACACAAGGCACTTGTTGCAAGACAAAACAATGAATTAATTGAGATGTAATTAATGCATTGGGAAAAGCTTTGGCACCCTATTTTTGAAGAAAAATATCTAGCACTATTAACATTAGTAGAACGCGAAATAGAAAATAATCCAGATCATTTCTATGATTCAAAAATTTATAAATTTTTTGAATGTGTAACTGATTGTATTGAAAATAGAATCTTCATTGACCCTAAATCAGCTGAATTTGTTCTTGGTAATACTCTTGGTAAAGAAAATCGAGATTGGCGTAGAGCTAAAAAAGGTATGCCTAATCGTTATAGGTTGTTTTTTAAGTATTCAACTTCTAATAAATCTATAGTATTGGCATGGTTTAATGATGAAAAAACATTAAGAAAAGCCAATAGTAAAACAGATGTTTATGAGGTATTTAAAAAAATGCTTTCACAAGGAGTTGTACCTAGTAATATGCAGGATTTAATTAATGCTTCTTCTGAAGCAGAAGTTCAAAACATACAATAGTATATAGAAATATAGTCTCAGCATTTTTTCTTGTCTAGCTCCTCCTTATTATGACGTTACAGAAGCGTTATGATTATAAAATTTTAAATATTTATAAGTCACTAGAAAGAAATCTACTTTAATGCTACCCTCTATACATGCTAACGAGTTAGCATGTATAGACCCTTAAATCTATAATTAAATAATTAATTTCTTGTTTTTCAATATCTTACTGCTATCTTTTGCCTGTTTAACTATAGAGTCCTTTCAGTGGGACACTTTACTTCGTATCTATCAAGAAAAGCTTTTCTAGCCTCTATGTTATTAGTATTAGAGGGGGGAACTATTTTTATCGTGAAGGCCATGATGATATGAATTTTAATGGTAGGGGATCATTGCAGGCTTTATAATAAAAAATAAGGGGACAATTTCTTGTCCCCTTAATGTTACACATCTTAAAAATCATGAATCTTCGTCCATTCAATTCTAGCTAACGTACACCGATCTTCGATATAAGTAGCTAGGTCTTGAATATTGACCAGATAAGGAGCTTTCTGACTTTCATTCAACTTAACGGTAGGAAAGGGCAATTCGCAGCTCTTAGCTCTACGTTTAGCTGTATTAATACTCATTCCAAGAACTGATTGAGCAAGTTCTTCGAGAGGTATCATCATTCTAGAGCCAAATTCAGCCATCAAAAGATACATAGTCGTTGAGGTGCCTTTTTTCTGATTAGTCATAAAACCGTTCCTATTCTATTAATACGGTCTTAGTACCCACAATTCCATTGCTTGCTTCTGCATATATTATTTCACCAATATGCTTCTCCATGCGTGCAGAAAGTCCATTTCCTACATGACAATCAATTGAATAATATCAGTATTTAATGTTTTTCAAAACCAATATTATTTTTAAAAAGGATGCTCATTCTCCCAATCAAATATTTGCTCAAAATACGTTGGTTTTGCAACTTCAGGAGGAATAGGAACAATCTTACCTATAGATTCATTATGATCATCTATAAGCTTTTTATTTTTTTCTAAACGATCAAAGTTTTCTTGAATCTTTTCTTTATTACGGTCAAGGGTATCGAAATCAAAAGATTCTTTATCTCGATAGATTTTACAGAGAGGGTTATTTTCGTTTTGTGATTTATATCGCAAGTACTCATAAATCATTCCTTTAGCTTTAAGTCTTTCTAGTGCTTTCTTTAAGCTAGAATTTTTGTCGGCATTACGGTTTATATTTTTACAGAACCTTTCTTTAAATTGGGTATCTTCATTAAAACTTACCCAACGTTGGTTTTTGAATTTCATTGTTTCTAAATATAAATATAGAGCTTTTGCATGGCCATTTTTTAATGATTTAAATTTATCAGCATAAATGCGCTCATATTGAAATTCTTCTATGAAAAATTCTAAAAAAATATTATCCATTTGGAACATGAAACATTCAGCATCACTATCCCAATCAAAATCTATAATTAAGCTTGTACTGTATGACTTTATTACTTCGCCATTTTTATTTGTTTCCATAATTGTTACTTCTGAATTTTTAAGTTTCTTAAAATTATTTTCGTCAAAATCCTTAGATATTATTTTTTCTCTTTTTATATCTAGTGCTTTGTATATTTCAAATTCTGTCAATATAAATGAAGATGTTTTTTCTCTTTGGAACTTACTAACAACTATAGAAAATAATGGAAAATCTCTAGCAGTATCTAGAGGCGGAGTAATGTATGAAATTCTTTCAAAATCGGTTCTCTTATGAAAACCATTCACGATTACATTCGTGCCATAACCTTTGGTTCTCGGTATAAACATATCCGAAGCTAAGATTAGTGACAGATGGATTGATTCGTTATAACTATTCGTTTTTATTCTATTTTTACTTTCAATGTTTTTTTGTTGACTTTTATTGTTATTGTAGATACTATCCATTTTCACCTCATATTAATTTGGGGTATTTCTAGCATGTATGGATTGCCTTGTCAATAACTACTTAATAGTTTTGATCTTTTTGGCTGTGTATATTAAAAATATTTTGATGATGTTTTCAAATTATAACTTACGATTTTAGTCACATTTCTGCGTTTTCAGTCACTTTTTTCTTTTGCTTTTTAGGTCACATTTTTTCTATTTCAAACACCATTTTACATTTTGGACAACTAATTCAAGGTGAACGAAAACATATTTAGGCTTTTAGTCACACAATTACGGTGATCGAAAATTCAATTTGTCTATACTAGCTGTCATAGCTTAATTTTTAAGAACTCTAACTCTCTTTAAACCCACTTATAGCTTAATATTAAACCTACTATTAATACCTGCATGTTTTCGAGACGATATGTTTCTGTTGTTAAAGAAAAGTGACTTTAGGAAATGAAAAAAGTATTAATTACTGTGTAATATTTTTATGATCAATATCTGATTGAATAATCTGAATGATGAGAATAACTAAAACTGTTAAATGAAAGTTTTATAAATTATTTGTTTTTAAATTTTGCTTTAATATTTTTTAATGATGCATCAATAGTATTTTCTTCGTAGTTATTTTGTAAATACTCACTTATTGAAAATGAAATTCTTGAAGTAAATTTATAAGTTTCTGTTTCAATATAATCACAACTTTTCATTCCAACAGGAAAATCAATAATATTATCGCTTTTAGAATAAAAGTAGAGCTTTACATTATCTGCTTTGTTTTCGGAAACTAATAAAAACAAAATAGTTAATAATAAACCTTTTGCTGATATTAATTTTGTATCTGAATTAACATCGAAGCATATGCTTAGACTTTCATTTTCTTCTTGAAATTCTGTTAATTCAAAATGTTTGAGTATTTCTGCTAATTTAGAAAGAAGTAAGCTTAATGACATATCCTCGTAATTAAGGAACTTTAATATAGGGTATTGATTGATTAATGCTTCTATTTGATAAATTGTTGCATCATCTGTGAAATACTTTTCAATTCCGTATTTCTCTCTACTTTTTGCTTTTAATTTTTCTACTGTTAATTCTGAATGTGTACTTTTACTCATGATTTTCTCTGTTGTTATATTTAATAAATATCACTTTTAAATAAATTTTCAATTTTTATTTAAAAAGTAAAAAAATTAACAAAGAAAATAAAATTTTCATATTTTTTAAAATAACGTACCCCACCACACAAAATCTAATTTTATGCATGTAGTAAACGGTATTTTTATATAAATTATTATTTATTGTCTAATCCCACAAGCAGATTGCATTTAAATTCCCTCAAGACGATCTTGCCAATATTGAAAAATTACGGTGACTTTGTACAGGTCAAAATGTGCAAGTGCCATCAATCCCTAAAATAGTCAAATTCAGAATAATATTAAAATACAAAGTAATTATATAATCATATCTTACTTGTCAAATTTGATAACAATATAAAAATATAAAGTATATTTATAATGATATAAACACTTAAATAACAATGGATTACCCTAAGTTAACTAATTTGTCAAATACGCTTGTATTATCAAATTTAATCGTTATTGTTGAATTAAGAAATCGATAAGTAAGGATTGACAGTGAAAGATACAAATACACATTTAAGTACATTGAAAGCTATGTATGAAGCAAATTTAACAAGAGCCGAATTAAAAGTTCTTTTGCACTTATTAGAGCATTACGAGAAAGATATTACAGATAAATCAGTTGTTATAGCTTCAGCGTTAATCATGGATACAACTAACCTTTCTAGAACGCTTAAATCGTTAAAAAACAAAAATGTAATTGCAGAAAGAAAGCACACAAAATTTATGTATGTGCAGCATTATTTCAAGTGGGGGAAATAATGCTGCACCGAAACTAGCTAATTAATATGATTTAGAAAAACTAAAATATAAAAAATAACTACTAAAAATAATAAGAAAGGTTAAAAGAATGACAAAAATATTTGAAAGCATTGAAGTGTATGAATGTATTTCATGCGGTAAAAAAGAAGATGAAAATTCAGCTCTAGATGGTCATTTAGAGATGAAAGAAATTTTAAATGGTGTGTATGGTAAAAATAAATTTAAATGCTCTAATTGTTGCAACGATGAACAATTATCATTTGAAAATGAACAGTTTAAAAAAGTTAATTATTCAAATCAAAAAACAGGAATTACTGTTTTATTATGTCAATTATTAGAAAGTGGTTTATCTAAAAACGATATAGCAATTTATAGTAATTTATGGATTCTAAAAAAAGGTGGTGAGAATATCATTTTTGATATTAATCAAGCTGAATTATCAAAGGATTTAGGTATTCAAAAGCCAAATATTTCACGTTCTATAAAGAAATTAACTGATACTGGTATATTAGAAAAAATCTCTTCAAAACAGTATAGATTTACAATTTTCAAAGATTTACATGATGAAGATGAATTTAAATAATATCAAAAATTATAACTATTAAAACTAAAAACAATAATAAAGGTACTTAAATGATAGAAAGACAAGTAAAAATAGTAGAAACAGAAACAGAAACAGAAATTGGTGAGAAAAATTATTGTCCTGAATGCGATGAAAAAACAGATTTAAAAGTTGAATGTTATTCAGAATATAAACCTAAAAATTTTCCTTCTGATTACTCATATAGACTCATAACATATTCATGTTTTAAATGTAATTATGCTCATCACTATGATCAACAAGATTATCGAGATGATGGTGAAAACGATTATATTACGAATGAAGATAATTAAAGTATCATTTTTGATACTTCTTATTTTATAAATAAGCAAATACATATATCAATTAGTAATCACATGTTTTTTGACGTTTTCTTTGTATTTAAATTATTCGTTTTTTGATTCATAAAAATGTAAAGAATATTAAATAACTCAATAAATAATATCTTTTAAAAGCCGTCTCGTAGAACGCTATTTTAAAATTAAATAATTATGTGAAAGTGAAGAGTAGTTAACAAACAAACCATTTTGTTACTAACCACTTTCACTACGTGTAAAGATGTTTAAGTTTAAACAAATGGCTCTACGAGGTCAGAATACATGGAGAAAAGTACATTACTATACAAACAGATAAGAGTTGCTAAATTTAATGTTAACCAAGCTTTAGCTTTAGTTAAACATGACATTCTTTTACAGAGTGATGAACAGCTAAAACAAAACAGAATCACTTCAAAATCACATCTAAATATTTATAAATTTAAAGATAAAATAATCAGTTCAAAATCAGATAGAGAAAAAGCACTATTGTATGTTGAGTCGTTATTTATGAACGATAACGCTAATTTTGAAAATATTAAATTCAGCAAAGTTAAAAGTAAATTTAAAAAATGGATTAAAGCAACAAAAACGACTTCAGCAGAAGTAAAGTTGTTTAAGAAATTGTTAAAAATTGCTGATGAATTTTCAGACAGAAAAGTTAACTCAAAATCATTGATAAATAAATTTTCTAGCATAAGTGAGCAAGTAACAAGATTTAATGATAAAAAACGAGCATTAGAAACATTTGCAGATCTGCATAATCAAAAAATTGGTTTAAATATTGATTCATCATCTCAATTGAACACCAGAATAATTTCACTGTTATTTAAAATTCCTGAGCATAACGCAATAAAACTCGATGCTGAAATTCAGGAAGAGATCTTATTAAGTTATTACAAAGAAAATTTTTCAAATTATGAAGTGATTTTGTCATCGATTCATAAAGATGAAGCCACTAGGGATCATGTTCACGTAATAATTGATGGAATGAACAAGCAAACAAAAAAATGTGATTTCGTACAAAAACAATATGAATACATAAAAAATAAATGTGGGCTTTTAGATTTTCCTGACAACTATTCGAAGTGCCGGAATCGGCAAGTTCAAGAAATCGGTAAATTATTACAAGAAGACTTTTATTATTTCGCAAATGAAAAATCAATAAACCACAATATTATGTTTGTTAAAAAAGAATATGAAAGCATTTTACATAAAGATATTGAGCGTGAAGTTATTAAAAATGATGCAGGAAAGCGAATTGCTGATCGTGAATATAATACGGCTAATTATTTGGCAAAACAAAAAGATAAAAATTATTTAGAAAATACTTCTTTAAAAAAAGAAAATAAAAAATTAAAGGAAGAAAATTTAAATTTACTCTCAATAATTGAAAACCTAGTTAAAAGTACAATAGATTATGCTGCTGAATATGCAGCAACAGCATTACAGCGAGCATTATTAAATTTTGGTGATGGCTATAAGAAATTATTGAATATTAATGAATTCATTGCTGACAATGCAAGAGATGAAGCGATAAACCTACAACAAACAGATCAGCAAAAAAAAGAAATAGAGCAAGTAGCAAATCACGTAAAAAATGGATTGAAATAACAGTGATATAATCTAGTCGAGCATAATATATGTGCTGTTCAGGTGTAGTAGCTCAGACCTGATCTGACAGTTACCCGATTTTTAGGGAGCCTTGTCAGCTTAGATTTGAGCTAAATTCTTTTCAGCCCAAATCGATTTTCCATCAAGTAACGTTTCTAATGGAGTTCGTCCACAGCACTTTTTACCTTGATGAGTTCGGTCATTGTTATAGTAATTCATCCATTCGTCTAGATCTTTTTGCAATTCCTCCATCGTTGAGTAGATTTTTTTCCTAAACGTTATTTGATAAAACTCGTTTAAGATCGTTTTATGAAACCGCTCACATATCCCATTGGTTTGTGGTGACATTGCTTTAGTTTTCGTATGGTCAATATCATTAATCGCTAAATATAGCTGATAATCATGTTGCTCTACACGACCACAATACTCAGTACCTCTATCAGTCAATATTCTAAGCATAGGGAGTTCATGTGCTTTAAAGTAAGGTAATACTTTATCGTTAAGCATATCGGCAGCGGTAATAGGTGTTTTGGTGACATAAAGCTTTGCAAAAGCTATTTTGCTGTACGTATCAATAAATGTCTGTTGGTAAATACGCCCTACGCCTTTTAAATTACCAACATAGAAGGTATCTTGCGAACCCAAATAACCAGGGTGAGCCGTTTCGATTTCACCAGAAGCCTCGTCGTCATATTTTTTCTTCTCTAACGCAGCGACTTGCGCATCACTTAAAATAATTCCATCACTCGCCACTTTATCTTCAAGAGACTTTAGGCGTTTTTTGAAGTTTTCTAAGTTATTGCGCAGCCAAATAGAGCGAACACCACTGCCAGAGACAAAGACACCTTGTTTGCGTAGCTCATTACTCGTTCTATGCTGACCATGGGCAGGCTGTTCAACAGCATAAGCAATAACAGCTTTTTCTGTTGCTTCGTCAACACGGTTTTTAATATTGGGTGTTCGGCGAGTTTTTTCTATTAAGGCATCAATACCGCCTTCTTCGACTAACTCTTGATAACGATAAAATGTATCTCGTGAGACGCCCATGACTTTGCAGGCTCTCGATACGTTATTTAATTCTTCAGCTAAATTTAATAAACCAGCTTTGTGTTTAATGATTGGATTGTTAGTATGCAACATGAGAGTTACCTTTTTAGTTTTGATTAAAAGATTTGACACCTTTATCAAAACGGGTAACTCTCAACTTTGCAAGTCGATGTGTCAGATTAAGTCGGAACTAATACACATTACCTGTGTTAAAACGTCGATAAATAGCCTGCTATTCATAAACGTTTTGCCTTGGAAATGGCATAAAATGAAGCATTGATGGTGTAAATTCGTGATGTTCACCTTGCTATAGCATTTACTTTACCACCTAAGCTTTTGATTCACTTGAGTATCAAGCACTCATTATCCAGAGTTCAGGTTAAGTACTCAACATCCGTAAGCCTTTAACTAAACTTTTATATGTAATGTGACTTCAGACAAAGATAAAGATAAAGATAAAACGTTAGTAGAAATTGACTTGCTTGAATTGAAACGCGATATTTTTGCCACTTATGGTAATAATATCGCGCTTTATTTTATGCATTAAACAGCCAATGCGATAAGGACTCTATATTTAATCAACACAACCAGAGATTGTGATATCGGGACGTTCACCCTTATCTGCTCGGGTATACACGAGTTTACAAACATCTGCACTGTCAATTTCGCTTGTGCTCAAATCTTCAGTGTCTTTTGTCAGTGTGAAAGTAATAGCGGGGTTTGAACCGGTTAACTTAAATTCATCTTCAGTAAAGTTAAGCACTTTTTTTAAATTTTCCTGCGTAGCAAATGGATAACCATATCGAATTCTGATACCTGATTCGAGCTCTTCATCAAAAGAGTCACCAAGACCTTCAATAATTGCTTTTGTGTAAGTTAAATTAGATGCTCCCTGCAACGAGGCTTTAAGGCCATTCATTACCGCTTGTCTTGCATCATCTTGCAGGTTTATAAATTTAGGTAATGCCGTAGCGGATAAAATTCCCAGTATAATAATTACAACAACCAATTCGATCAATGTGAAACCGGACTGTTTCTTCATAGGACAACTTTTCTCTATAATAGAATTTTCGCGTAACTTAACATCTCTCTATTTTTAATGAAAATATTGTCACTCTAATCAGTGTGAAGGCTATTTATTCGTTCGTAATAAAAACGTTACATATTTGACTAACGTTTAACCGACGGCGCGTTAGCTAAGGTTTGAGTATATTTTGCCTCTTTTTCTAGAGCTTCTAAATCTTTGATTACCAATTGATTGCGTTTTTTATCTATAATATCTTGTTTCTTCCAAAGCTGTAATTGCTTGTTAATCACTTGCCTCACCGACCCACTCATTCTCGCCAAGGTTTCATCATTTAAGCCATTGACTAAATGATGTTGATGTTCTTGAGATTTTGCCCCCGTGTAAAATTTAATTTTATTAATATGCTCTAGAATAATACGGCTTAAACGCGTAGTTACATCATGTAAAACTAAACTACTCGCTTGTTGCTCTTTTTCACGCATTTTTTGTGCTAAATAAGGCATAAACTGCTGATTAAATTCGGGATAAGTCCACAGCCAATCTCGCATAGTAGCGAGTTTAACTGATAATAATTTAACCTTTGTTAAAGGAGAGACTATCACCTCGTGAGGCTGGTTATCTAATAACACAATTAAATCAAAGCAATCGCCAGCATAAAGCATGTCTACGGTTGCTTCTCTGCCAGTTTCGGGATTACTTTGCTTGATCTCTACACTCCCTTCAAGCAAAACATAAAAGCGCTGAGTTAATAGCTGCGAGTTAAAGTAATCACCTTTTTGCCATTCATCAAGTTGAAACTCTTGTTGAAAGTCTTCAATTAACTTGGTCGGTAAGTCGGCAAAAATATTAGCTTGTTTAACTAACACTGGGCTGGCTTTATGGGGTAAATGCGTAACATCTTTCTTCATAAGGAGTGTGATTTAAGCTTTGGCGTAAACGAGTAATTTTATTTTACTGAGTTGTAGCTATATAGCAAAAATTAATCTTCAGGTTTATGTGAGTAACCTAAAAAACATGAATAACAACAGCATTATTTAAAGAACAGTTTAAGCAGCCGATAAGTTCAGTACGGCGTCATTAATTATAAAAAATATTAAATCATTACAACTGTCATATTTGTGACAGAAGCATTTCCCCTAGTTACGTATTATAGCCCCACTAACCAACCAGCTTGCATTAAACCATTAATACAAGTTTGTTTATATGGTCAAATTGCTTACTGGGAAATAGCCTTAAGCATCAGACCTTTTACGAAGTTTAAAATAGGTGATTATTATGTCTAAGACTATTGGTATTGATTTAGGTACAACAAACTCATGTGTTGCAGTTATGGAAGGCGGCGTTGCAAAAATTATAGAAAACTCAGAAGGTAGCCGAACTACACCATCGATTGTTGCTTATGCTAACAACGAAACATTAGCTGGTCAGCCAGCAAAAAGACAAGCAGTAACTAACTCGGCTAACACGTTATTTGCTATAAAACGTTTAATTGGTCGAAAATTTGAAGATAAAGAAGTACAAAAAGATATTAAATTAGCGCCTTATAAAATTGTAAAAGCTAAAAATGGTGATGCTTGGGTTGAAGTAAACGGCAAAGCGTTATCACCACAAGAAGTGTCAGCACAAATTTTACGTAAGTTGAAAAAAGACGCAGAAGCCTACTTAGGTGAAACCGTAACCGATGCCGTAATTACCGTACCGGCTTACTTTAATGATTCACAACGTCAAGCAACCAAAGATGCGGGTAAAATTGCAGGGCTTAATGTTAAACGTATTATTAATGAGCCAACAGCGGCAGCATTAGCATACGGTGTTGACAAAAACAGTAAAGCTGACCAAAAAGTAGCAGTTTATGACTTAGGCGGCGGTACCTTCGACGTGTCTATTATTGAAATAGCCAATGTTGACGGTGAAAAACAATTTGAAGTATTAGCAACCAATGGTGATACCTTTTTAGGTGGTGAAGATTTTGATTTACGCTTAATAAATTACCTAGCTGATGAGTTCAAAAAAGAAAATGGTATTGATATTAAACAAGATCCTTTAGCTTTACAGCGCATTAAAGAAGCGGCTGAAAAAGCGAAGATCGAGTTGTCATCAGCATTACAAACCGACGTTAACTTACCTTACGTTACCGCTGATGCTAGTGGGCCAAAACATTTAAAAATACAAGTTACTCGCGCTAAGTTAGAGTCGTTGGTTGATGACCTAGTAAAAAGTACTATTGCCCCTTGTGAGCAAGCATTAAAAGATGCGGGTTTAAGTAAAGGCGATATCAGCGAAGTAATTTTAGTGGGCGGCCAATCTCGTATGCCAAAAGTGCAAGCAGCCGTAAAAGACTTTTTTGGTAAAGAACCACGTAAAGATGTAAACCCAGATGAAGCCGTTGCTATGGGTGCTGCAATTCAAGCAGGCGTGTTGTCAGGAACCGTTGGCGATGTGTTATTGCTCGATGTAACGCCATTATCATTAGGTATTGAAACCTTAGGCGGAGTTATGACTAAGCTTATTGATAAAAATACCACGATACCTACTCGTGCATCTGAAACGTTTGCCACAGCTGAAGATAATCAAGCAGCGGTAACGGTACATGTACTGCAAGGCCAGCGTGAAATGGCAACAGATAATAAATCGTTAGGGCAATTTAACTTAACTGATATTAACCCTGGCCCACGCGGCACGGTTCAAGTTGAAGTTACTTTTGATATTGACGCCGATGGTATTTTAAATGTTACCGCGAAAGACAAAGCAACAGGTAAAGAGCAAAGTATTAAAATAACTGCCTCAAGTGGCTTAACTGAAGATGAAGTGAACCGTATGGTGAACGATGCAGAAATGCATGCAACTGAAGATAAGAAAAAGCGTGAGTTAGTTGAGCAACGTAACCAAGCGGATCAATTAATTCATACCGTACAAACGTCGATGAACACGTTAAGTGAGGAACAACAAGGCGAGCTTAACACCTTAATCGAGCAACTGAAAATGGCGGTTAATGGTGATGACAAAGGCGCAATTGAAATGCGACAAAAAGCATTACAAGAAGCTTACACTAGTATGATGCAAGCTCAACAAGCGCAATCACAGCAAGCAGAACAACCACAAGGAAATGCTGCTAATGATGAAGCTCACCAAGGGGATGTTATTGATGCAGACTTTGAAGAAGTTAGTAACGGTTAAATACTAACAATGCACTAAATTTACACCATTAAATATTCATAAAAAAGTGCTAACGAAAAAACCCTGACATTTATTGTCAGGGTTTTTTATTAAATTTTCCCAATAAAAACAAACCAGTTAGTCAACTAAACCCTACACCTCATTATCCTAAGTAAAACTATCACTATTAATGGTCTACAAATTGTAGGCAATATGCGTACTGCTTCAAATGTAACAATTTGTAAACACACTACAACAAACAGTTGAAATTAAAGACTTAACTATTTGGTTATATAATTTTGTGATCTAACGAGTGACTTATCTTACTCTGTATTGCAAGCATAATAAAAAGAAGGAACATTCTTTGAAACATAATAAAAAATTAATACTTACTCTACTCAGTAGCCTTAGCTTTATGGCAAATGCTGATGTACTTAATGGTAATTTCGAAGCTTGGTCAAATGCAAGTGCCAACAATTGGACAACTGTAGACACGGGCATCAGCGTTAGCCAAAACACCAATACGATAAAAACTGGCACAAGCTCTGCCGCTATTTCGGTTAATACCGCAACACAAGGCTCAACCGATTTTTTACAAAATATAGCCGTAACCGCAGGCCAAAATTATGATTTTTCTGTTTGGGTTTATCATACCGAAGGAGGTGTTAAAGCTAGACTTTTCGCTGACGGTTATCGAGGTTATTCAGATCCTAATTTAGTTAATCAATGGCAACAAGTTAGTTATACATACTCAGCCAGCACCACAAAAGAAATAGCAGTTGGCTTGCGCTTTTATGACACCACAGGCTTCGACGGCTCTGAAACCGTTTATGTTGATGACTTTGAACCCACTGCAAGTGCAGGCACAGGCGGCGGTACTGGCTGTTCAGGCGATGAAATCACCTTTAGCTTAACCACAGATCAATATGGCTATGAAACCAGTTGGTCAATAAAAAACAGTAGCAATATAGAGCAAGCCAGTGGCAGTAATTTAACTAATTCTACTAGTTATAGCGAAAACATTTGCTTAACCGATGGCGATTATACTTTCACTATAAACGATAGCTATGGCGATGGAATTTGCTGTACTTATGGTAACGGCTCTTATGATATCTCGCTTGCAGGTACTTCACTTGTTTCAGGTGGTACGTTTACTCAAACAGAAAATAAAACCTTCACACTTGGCAATACTGGTGGCGGCACTAGTGGTGGTAATCCAGGTACTTATTATCAAGGGATTACAACGCAAAGCGGCTACAGCCTTAAAACCGCTTTACACAATCTAATTAAAAATCACACCGCTCAAGGCTATGGCGCAATCTGGACCTTCTACGCTAATCATTCATTAGATACCTATTATGATAACGACGGTACAGTTTTAGATATATACTCTGAAAAGCCTTTCGGTAGCGACAGTTATTCTTATACAAAAGTTACCAATCAATGTGGCTCTTATAGCGGCGAAGGTGATTGTTACAACCGTGAACATTCATTTCCAAAAAGCTGGTTTGGAGGCAAAATAGAGCCGATGAATTCAGACATTCATCATATTTTCGCTACCGATGGTTTTGTAAATGCTAAGCGAAGTGGCTTTCCATACGGTGAAGTAGCGAGCGCCACCTTTACATCGACCAACAATAGTAAACTAGGCTCGGCAACGTCTGCACTCGGTTATAACGGCACCGTATTCGAACCTATTGATGAATTCAAAGGTGATTTAGCACGCGCTCAACTTTATATGGCAACTCGCTATCAAAACGTTATTTCATCTTGGCAAACTAATAGCACTTACGGCAATGCAATATTAGATGGTAGCAGCAATAAAGTGTTTGAAACATGGCAGTTAAATATGTTGCTGCGCTGGCATGCAAATGACCCCGTTAGTCAGAAAGAAATTGACCGAAATGAAGCGGCTTATTTACATCAAGGTAATCGCAACCCATTTGTTGACCACCCTGAATATGTAGAAAGAATTTGGACAGTTAATTAACAACCTCCTAGTAAACGAAATGGTGCGAAAGTCACCATTTCGTTTACTTCCTATTTTCGCTCACAATTTTAAAGTTATTATGTGGGGTCAGGTACACTTTAACAATTATCAAGCGATTCATAATAACTTCAACGACAATAATGAGCCTCAATCTAATTCAAAAGTGATCAGAGAATAATGGCAGATATTGTTCTAGAAACTATCCCTCCTTCAGATAAATTTAATGATCCACGTTTCACCATTGCTTATAAAAACTTAAACATTTTAGAGTGGCAAACTAAATTGTAATTGGCTAGCAATGACGATAGATATGTCCATCAATATTTAATCATCAACTTCACTACAGCTTGACTATCCCTTTCCCTCGAATAAATTCGATTATTTTTTGTTAAGTCTTTTTTAGGCCTCTAATTCATAAATTAAACAACAACACGATTATCAGTCCACGGTAAAAATATAGTTAGACCACTAACCTTTAATTACCTTTTTATAATTTAATTAATAGCGTTCAATACTCGCCCATAACGTATATTCAATACAAAGAAAAGCTTATTTCCAGGTTCATTCCGCTAAGGTCAGCTTTTAAAGCTGAGTTGATAATTCCATCAAAAACCATTAGAATAAAAATTAATTGAACGTTCAATCAATAAAAAAGAAACCATAATATGCCTAAAGTTGGAGTAAAATCTCTACGTAAACTACAGTTAATTGATGCAACCTTAGCGTCTATTGGTGAACATGGATTACAAAGTACAACCATTATAACCATCAGTAGAATTGCGGGGTTATCCTCTGGCATTATTAGTCACTATTTTGGAGGTAAACAAGGCCTAATAGAAGCAACAATAATGCACCTTTTAGAGCAATTAAAAGTAGTTTTACTTGAACGTGTGTCGCCAAAAAAACTTAATGCTGCTGAACGACTCAATATGATTATCGAGGCAAATTTCACCTCATTTCAGCGCTCTACTCCAACCATAAAAACGTGGCTGAGTTTTTGGGCAGAGTCAATGCATGATCCAAAGCTGAAAAGATTACAAAATATCAATAGTAAGCGTTTATATAGCAATCTGCTTTTTTCATATCGTCAGTTATTAGCAGAAGATGTTGCCATAATGGCATCTCAAAAAACCGCAGCGATGATTGATGGCTTATGGTTACGCTGTGCCTTAAGTTCTTCGCCTGAAGAAGAATTCATCAAAGCTGAACAACTATGTAAAAGCTTTGTAGACGAACAAATTAAACAATATGGAGATATTACTTGTCATTAATATGTTATAAAAATTATGTCGATGGTACTTATATAGATAATGCCAGTGGTGAAACATTTGATGTGATTAACCCCGCTACAGGAAAGGTTATTTATCAAGTTGAAGTTGCCGATGCACAAGTTCAAGAAAAAGCTATCGCCAGCGCGAAGCTTGGTTTTGAAACTTGGTCTGCAATGAGCGCTACTGAACGTAGCCGAATTTTGCTTAAAGCTGTTGCGTTATTACATGAACGCAATGAAGAATTAGCCAAAATTGAAGTTCTTGATACTGGCAAGCCATGGCAAGAAGCTTCAGTAGTTGATGTATTATCAGGCGCTGATTCAATCGAATTTTTTGCTGGGCTAGCACCTGGTATTGAAGGTAATCAACAAGCTGTTGATGGTGATTTTTACTATACCCGTCGTGAACCTTTAGGTATTTGCGCAGGCATTGGTGCTTGGAACTACCCATTACAAATTGCTTGCTGGAAAGCTGCTCCTGCATTAGCTTGCGGTAATGTAATGATTTTTAAACCTTCTGAAGAAACGCCACTTGGCGCATTAAAATTAGCCGAAATATTTACCGAAGCAGGCTTACCTAACGGCGTATTTAACGTTGTGCAAGGCGCGGGTGAAGTAGGTGCTTGGTTAACACATCATCCAGAAATTGCTAAAGTTTCATTTACTGGTGAAGTAGGAACTGGCAAAAAAGTTATGGCTGCAGCTGCAAGCTCACTTAAAGATGTCACTATGGAACTCGGCGGTAAATCACCGCTGATTATTTTTGATGATGCCGATATCGATAATGCCGTTTCTGCCGCCATGTTAGGTAATTTTTATACCCAAGGCGAAGTTTGTACAAACGGTACTCGCGTATTCGTTCAAGAATCACTATATCCAACCTTTATTGAAAAACTGCTTGAGCGTACTAAAAATAATATTGTTGCGGGCGATCCTATGGACCCTAACACAAACTTTGGTGCACTAATTTCAGCTAAACACAAAAAATTAGTAGAAAGTTACATTGATATTGGCGTTAAAGAAGGCGCAACTCTGCTTCATGGTGGCAAAGCGTTACAACCAGAAAGTTCGCCAAACGGTTATTTTGTTGCGCCTACTATTTTTGGTGACTGTACTGACGAAATGACCATTTGTCGTGAAGAAATTTTCGGCCCAGTAATGAGTGTACTAACATTTACTGATGAAGAGGAAGTGATCAGCCGAGCCAATGCTACAGAGTTTGGTTTAGCCGCCGGTGTATTTACTCAAGATATTACCCGTGCACACCGCGTTGTTCATCAAATGCAAGCCGGTATTTGTTGGATCAATAGCTATGGTGCATCACCAGCTCAAATGCCTGTTGGTGGTTATAAACAGTCAGGTATTGGTAGAGAAAATGGCCTTGCTACACTGAACCATTACACTCAAATAAAAGCAATTTATGTTGGGTTACAGCCTCTCGACAGCCCTTTTTAACCAATAGAACAACTCAGTTTGTTGTTCGCTAGTTTGGCTGTAAAAAGTCTTCATGTACTAAATTATTTTAAAGGTTTTAAATGAAAAGTGAAAAATTTGATTACATTATTGTTGGCGCAGGATCTGCGGGTTGTGTTTTAGCAAATCGTCTAAGTGAAGACAGTAATAACAACGTATTACTGATTGAAACAGGTGGCAGCGATAAAAGTATTTTTATTCAAATGCCAACGGCCTTGTCTATTCCGATGAATTCAAAAAAATACGCTTGGCAATTTGAAAGCCAGCCAGAGCCGTTTCTAGATAATCGACGCATGCACTGCCCTAGAGGGAAAGTATTAGGCGGTTCTTCTTCAATTAACGGCATGGTTTATGTACGTGGACATGCAAAAGATTTTGATGAATGGCAGCAACATGGTGCCCAAGACTGGGATTACGACCATTGCTTACCCTATTTTAAAAAATCTGAAGACTGGGCATTTAGTGCTAATGAGTATCGCGCAAAAGGCGGTCCATTAGGCGTAAACAACGGCAATGAAATGAAAAACCCGCTTTATAAAGCATTTATTAATGCCGGAGTTGAAGCGGGTTATTTTGAAACGCAAGACTATAATGCCGCGCAACAGGAAGGTTTTGGCCCAATGCACATGACGGTTAATAACGGTGTGCGCGCTTCTACCGCAAATGCATATTTACGACCAGCAATGTCGCGTAATAACTTAACGGTTATTACACATGCTTTGGTACATAAAGTTATTCTTGAAGGTAAAAAAGCTGTCGGCGTTAAGTACGAACATAAAGGTAAAATAATTGATGTTGCAGCAAATAAAGAAGTTATTTTATCTGCTGGCTCTATCGGTTCACCGCATATATTACAATTGTCAGGTATTGGCCCTAAAGCTGTGCTTGAAGCCGCAAATATTGAAGTAAAACACGATTTACCCGGCGTAGGTGAAAACTTACAAGATCACCTAGAGTTTTATTTTCAATTTAAGTGCAAGCAGCCAATTACACTCAATGGTAAGTTAGATTGGTGGAGTAAATTACTCATAGGCACTCGCTGGATATTAAGCAAAAAAGGCTTAGGTTCAACTAACCATTTTGAATCTTGTGGCTTTATTCGCTCAAAAGCCAGTGTTGAATGGCCAGATCTTCAATATCACTTTTTACCGGCGGCAATGCGATATGACGGTAAAGAAGCGTTTGCCGGTCACGGGTTTCAAGTACATGTTGGGCACAATAAACCTAAAAGTCGTGGGCAGATCAAAGCTATTTCTAACGATCCTAAAGCGCACCCAGAAATTAGATTTAACTACCTTGAGCACGAAGAAGACCGTGAAGGATTTCGTGCTTGTGTTCGCCTAACGCGTGAAATTATTAACCAGCCAGCACTTGATGCATTTCGTGGTGAAGAAATTCAGCCAGGTATTGAAGTACAAACAGATGAAGAAATCGACTCTTTTGTACGTCAATCTGTTGAAAGTGCTTACCACCCTTCTTGCTCATGTAAAATGGGTACAGACGCAATGTCAGTGGTAGACCCACAAACACGCGTTCATGGCATTGAAGGATTAAGAGTGGTTGATTCGTCAATATTTCCAACAATTCCTAATGGTAATCTCAATTCACCCACCATTATGGTTGCTGAACGTGCTGCTGATATTATTCGCAAACGAACGCTATTAGCGCCAGCTAACGCAGACGTTACGCTAGCAGCTAACTGGCAAGAACAACAACGTTCAAATGCACCAAAACGCACAACAAAATAATGTTTTATCGCCAGTGTTATTTCAAACATTAATGATTATCGCCATGGTTTATACCTCGCCATAGACCATGGCAACGATTAATGTTTAAGCTTCATCGCCTAGAAATAATCACTATAATTATAAGAAAAAATAGGAGTTAATTTATCTTTAAATTGTTTAAAAACTTTACGAGGAAATTGTCATGACTGCATGGTTATCTGGCGGAATATTATTTACTTTTTTAGCTATCGCATTCATTTTATATCGATGGGGAAATATTCGCTGTGTTGGTGTAACACCGGTTAAAACCTTCACCTTTATTGCTATTCTATTTACTTCAGGACTCGATGTGGGGCTTATTATGTTCCCATTAACTGAGTTTGCAGGCTACGCAGACTTAGCCTCCAGCCCTGAATACGGGTTTACTAACCCGCTAGCAATAGAGTTTGGTTTTTGGGCTTTTCTTATCTGGAGTTTTTACTTCCTTACTTGTTTTTATTTTTGTGTTATTGAGCCACGCGTAAAGTTCTTTGAAATTCCGCTGGTAAAATTCATTAATAATGTTGTCATAATAGGTACCTGTGCATTTACGGCTTATTTATTACTGTCTAACTTACCTTGGTATATGCCAGAGCTTGGTGATGGTGAATCTGTTATCGGTAGCTTCTACTTAATCGTATTATTCGTTATTGCCTTTGCGGTATATTCAAGTACCAATATACGTTATGTACGCATTTTAAGCCTAGCAACCACTTGGCTTTTTATCGCATTAATTGCCGTGATGTGGGGCGGTGCATTTTTAGGTGAAAGCTCGAACATCGGTCAATTTGCCACTACCTTTTCTCTGTTAGGCGGCTACTTCGGTAACATTCACGAGTTTGTTCTGCCAATGAATGCTTATCATGAATTCTATCTTTACTGGTGGTTTGCATGGAGCATTATGATCGGCCAATTTACATCACGTTTTGTTGGTGGTTTACGTACTTATCAAGTGCTATTGGCTATGTTGATATTTCCGTCTATTCCGATCGCATTATGGTTCAGCGTATTGTATTACTACAGCATGAATACTATAGAAACTACAGGGTTCTATAATATTGCCATGGTATTGGTTGGTATTACCTTTGTAGTTAACTCGCTAGATTCACTGATCCGTTTATATACTGATAATTTGAACATAGGGGTAACCCGTATCGGTAAAGTTAAATATTTCTTAGGTAATCTTGTTGCCTTAAGTTTGCTTACCTTACTATTTAAATTAGATTTTCTAGCAATTCAATGGGTTGGCGCATTAGTTATTGGGCTATTTTTCTCTTGCTTTGGTTATATTATTTTCAGAAAATTTAACGAAGTAGCGGCAATAGAAAGTTCACCAAAAGAAAATAAAATTGATTTTACTAAATTAGAACAAGTGACATAATAAAATGGGAATACAAGTAATGAAAAGCAATCTTATTGCCCTAGCAACATGTAGTTTGCTAGCAGCTTCATCAGCTGCATTAGCTGACGTATCTACCACCGTAAACGTAACCTCTGACTACACCTTTAATGGTGTAAGCCAAACGGGTAACGATCCCGCATTACAAGCAAGTCTAGATTACGCTGGCACTGACGGTTTTTACGCCGGTGTTTGGGCGTCTACGGTTGACTTTGGTAGCGGTGAAGACACCAATCTTGAATTAGACGCATACGCAGGGAAATTTTTTCAGCTTGAAGAAAAAATTGGCCTAGATGCCGGTATTGCTTACTATACCTATCATGGCGACTCAGCTTCAGATACTTATAATTATCCAGAGGCATATGCCAAGTTTAGTTATAATTCATCTTTGGGTGATACAGAATTAAACTTTTGGTACAGCTGGGATTATTTCGGGCTTGATGCTGGTCACTATATAACAATGATTGCTCATACCTTTGAAGTAACACCAGGCCATAACATTAGAGCAAGTTTTGACCGCTCAACGTCAAATGATGTAAACAAATGGGCGTGGAACGGCAATAAGTCATACAACCACGTTCGTCTTGAATACATGACTAGCTATGAAGGTTTTGATTTTAACCTTGCTGTTGAAGACACGAATATGAATATTGATAGTGCAGATTCACGCATTATTTTATCTGTATCTCGTACCTTTGATTTATAAGGCGCTAATTGTTAAGAGCCAGGTTAATAATATCCAGGCCTATAAACATTAGGCTAATAATATGAATGGCCAAACTTAAATATTAGTCGCACATTTGCATACAAGCGCCCTTACATATCGTATGTAAGGGCGCTTTTTTATTTAACCTGAACTCTGGATAATGAGTGTTTGATACTCAAGTGAATCAAGAGTTTAGGTGGTAAAGTAAATGCTATAGCAAGGTGCACATTACGAATAGACACCATCAATGCTTCATTTTATGCAATTATCTGCATTAAAAAGGAGCATTGAGCAAGTGGTGCTTATCCAGTTATCCAGAGTTCAGGTTATTTACTAATTCACCTGTAAAAAGTAACCCTTAGCAATTACCTTAATGACATAAAATAAAAAAAGCATTGGGTTAAATCATAGATAAAATCTTGCTTAGAAAGTTTACATAAAAGCTTTACTTGAAAACTTTCCCTAAAAAGAAGTAACTTTTCACCATTAAGTATCGAAAAAGCAAAGGTAGCACTTCCTGACATCAAACTATCCCTGTATTATCTGCACCATTAAATTTACCGCCCAAATGTAGAAAATACACCCGTTAGATTGGAAAAAAATAATGACCAAAACACACAAGCCAAATAGTGCCAAAATGCTTAAACGAGCACACACCAATATGCCTTTAGGCGTTGCTGACAGCTACCGCTATTGGGGTGAAGAAAACACCGTATTTTTGAAAAGCATGCAAGGTTGCACTATTACTGATTGTGACGAACAAACATTTGTTGATTTTCGTTTAGCCTATGGCCCAATTATATTAGGTTATCGTGATGAACGTGTAGATAACGAAGTTATTAACGCCATTACTAACGTCGGTACTATTTCTGGTTTTTCAACAGGGCTTGACTCTGATGTGGTTGAATTAGTTAAATCACTCTGCCCCAACATTGATAAAATGCGCTTTGCCAATTCAGGCACCGAAGCAGTTATTGGCGCTGTGCGTACTGCTAGAGGCTATACCAAACGCAATAAAATTGTTGTGGTTGAAGGTGGTTTTCATGGTTTACATGACGAAGTTATGTGGAAGTCTGACGTTGATAACTGGGATGCAGACGATAAAAACTCACCAGAAATAATTCCTTTTGGTGCGGGTATTCCACAAAGTACACGCGAACACCAAGTTAGTGTGCCACTAAACGATATTTCAGCTATAGACGCTGTTTTTGCAGAATATGGTCATGACATAGCGGCCATTTTAATTGAGCCTATTATGGGTAATTGCGGCTCTATTGCATCAACACAAGCTTACATGCAAAAACTACGCGATGTTTGTAACAGCAATGGCTCTGTACTGATAATGGATGAAGTAAAAACAGGTTTTCGCGTAGCTAAAGGTGGCGCTCAAGCTTTATATAATATACACGCCGACATTACCACTTATGCTAAGGCTATGGGTAATGGCTATCCTGTTGCTGCTTTTGGTGGTAAAGCTGAAGTAATGGACACTATTTCTTTTGATAAAGGTGGCGTTACTCATGGCGGTACTTATACCGCAAACATGGTGGCATTAAGTGCGGCAAAAGCAACATTAACATTACTTAAAGAAACTAATGCACTCGAAACCATTGACCTAGTAGGCCAAAAAATTCAAACATTACTTTCACGTGTGTTTACCAAGTTTGGTGTTGAACACTGTTTTGCAGGCCCTAACGCCATGTTTGGGGTGCATTTTGGCACAAACGTACCACAAAACTATCGTGACTGGAAAAGAACAAACAGCGATTTATACACGCAATTCGCCCTTAACTTAATAGACAATGGTGTAATGTTAGAACCAGATTCGCGTGAACCTTGGTTTATTTGTGAAGCGCATCAAACCATGGATTTAAATTGGTTAGAGCTAGTGGCTGAAAAATCGATGGCGGCAGCAATTAAAGCGCAGTAAATGCTAAATGGGCACTCAGTTCACGCCCAACCACCGCCACTTTAAATTATGCGTTTACCGAGCAAAATAAAAGGTAAACGCATAAAACCTAGCTATAAATCACACTAAATACCCTATATTAGGTACATCACATAACTAGGTATAAAAGCATTTTTCTATTCTTGAAGCGCTATAGCGGCCATTTTCATTGTACTTTCTAGCGATTGTGCGCCAGCAATAAATAAACCATTATGACAAAACATAGCGTCATCAATACCCGTTACATCTTGCAGCGCTTTATCAGCTAAACCCGCCCATGATTTAGGCAATGGCTTTCTGTCTTCAAATGACCCAAGTTCAACAGGCACGGTTTGAATTCTAAACGGACCAGAGCCCGACGGGTAAATAACATACAAAGCTTCTTTAGATAACGTATGAACCGTTGTTTTCCACGGTGTGTATTTTTCTAATACAATAACTCTTGGGTCTGCTGCATTTTCAATCGCTTTAGCGACAATTGATTTCGCATTTATGCCACTGCTAGCAGAAGCAATAAAGCGAGTTAAAACCCTTGATGCAAATGCCACCGCTTCATCAAAACAAGCATCAAAATTACTTTCTTCTTGCCACGTTGGGTTAAACATTGAAATAGTTTGGCTGAGACTAATACCTTGTGACACACCTTCAACATGACCACAGTCAATCGCGTCAATTGTCGATACTAAACCCGCATCAACCGAATGAGCTACTTCTTGAGAGCCTTGGCATATTTCTACGCCATATTTTTGCCAAATCAAACCGAAAGATGAGTAAGGAATACCATTTTCACGCGCACCGGCACCACCACGTTGATGGTGATCAAATCGGCCAGTGTCTGGGTTATATTCACCGCCCACATCAATCACAATATCAGCCTGCGCTATAACCGCTAAATCTCGTGTACGTACAAGGTTAAAGTCAGGAAAAATACTTTTAAGCGCAGCGATACTGAACACATCATCTGCATGAAAATTACCATTATGAGTTACTATTGTTTTATCATTCATTTATTTTGTTTCATGCCGTTTTAGAAAAAGAGAAAGATGCTGCGAATTAAATATTACGTTTAAAAGTAGCGAAAAAAGTAAGTGCCGAATTCTATCTGAATACCACGCATAACAACAGCTAACTTTAAACTTCAATAACGTAAATTAAGCCTACGTATACAGAACACGACTAAGGCACTATTGAGCCTATCCATAACTTATACTTGCTAATAGTAAGCTAACGCTTAATCTATACCGAATGAATACCGAATGAATACCGAGCAAATGCCGAAGCAAGGCAAAATGTAGGCAAAATATAGGCAAAATATAAAAAGTAATTCTCTTAAAGTTCGCTATGCAACTTTAAATTAAGGGTATTAATAAATAGCCTTGGCTCAACAATTTCATCTAACATCGAGCTATCGGGTAAACAGTCATCATCAACATAATCGGCAAAGTCTCCTGCTGAATCAAACACCAAAATATCTAACGCTAATCTGTCTAAACCATATAACCCACGATGGATCATATCGGCAGAAAACACTAATAAATCGCCTGCCGCTAAGCGTATTTTCTTACCGGTAGTTAAATCGTCACTACTTACTTTGCCTTTTTCTTCTTGGCGAACATTAAACTCTTCTTCGTTGTCCCAGCGCTTATGTGTTTCTGGAACTAGCTCCATACCTAATTCATCAAAAAGTGGTACGCGTAAATGCACAACCTGAGTTTGTGCAATCGCATTTTTTTGTCCTTCAAGATCATGATCGTACTGGCAATCACGATGCCAGAAATCTTTTTGCGACGGATTAACAGGGTTAAAGAACAATTGAGTATTCATAAACGCAGGGTTATTAGCAATAAGGGCATCAACAACCGCCATGACTTTCTTGGAGCTGATAAAGTTAAAAAGCGAAATACGCTCGTCTCTAACTAAGTACTCACTACCGGTAATTAACGAAGAGTTAAAAGCTTCTTCTTGATAAAACTTAGCATTATCTTGTTGCCACAAGTGATGAAACTTTAACACTACGGCCCTAAGTTCTATTATTTCTGAGGCACTGAAATAATCTCTAACCACAAAGAAACCTTGTTCTTGATAATTATGTTGCCATGTTTTACTACTTTCTAACATTAACTAAGCTTGCCGTAAGATATTTTATGGTGGTTATTATAACCGTTTGAAAAAACGAATGCCTAGTCAGTATATTCCTTTTGTTGTTACCAGCTAGCGTTTGAAAAATAATGTGCAAACCACATTTTCTAATACAATAACCGTTAAATAAACAATTAAATATTTAATAAAAGATTGTCATCAATGTATTATTTAGCCATGGTATTGTACTCTCGTATTATTTCTCAAATTCATCGGCAATATTAGTTAAGGAATATTTTTTTCATGGCCTCATCGAACTACCTAGTCAAAAAAATTATCACATTTTTCAATTACCGAAAGCTTATAACCACTTGTGCACTTTTACCCATGATGGCAAACGCAACTATTGCTGACGAAAATTTTCAGCAGTGCAAGGTAAACTTAGCTGAGCGTGCAAAGAACACAGGGTTCTCCACTTATATCACGCAAACCGTAATTAATAATATTACCCCTATTGAGCGAGTAATCGCTTTAGATAAAAAGCAGCCTGAATTTAGCCAAACGTTCGAGCAATACATTAAAGCCAGAGTAAGTAATTATCATGTTCGCGTTGGCAAAGAAAAGCTAAAACAAAACAAAGCATTATTTGATAGTTTAGAAAAAGAATACGGTATTCCCCGACAATATTTAGTCTCGTTCTGGGGCTTAGAAACTGTTTTTGGCAAACACAAAGGTAAAATGTCGGTGCTTAACTCGTTGGCAACACTGGCATGTGATCAACGTCGCAGCGAGTTTTTTACTCTAGAGCTACTAAACCTTTTCACCTTAATTGAAACAGAAAAAGTAACGGTTGATCAGCTACAAGGCTCTTGGGCTGGCGCTATGGGGCATATGCAATTTATGCCAACAGCCTTCTTAAAATATGCTGTTGACGGCGACAACGACGGCAAAGTAGATATATGGCAAAGCGAAGCTGACGCACTTACCACCGCGGCAAATTACTTAAATCAAATTGGTTGGCAACCAGAAGAACGCTGGGGCAGAGAAGTAAAGTTACCTGAAAACTTTGCCTTCGAAAAAGTGAGCTTCGACCAATACTACTCACTGAGTTATTTAAGCCAACTAGGTATAACAACAACGAATAATCAAGCATTATCAACATACGATATTCAAGCCGAGCTTTATCTTCCTTCAGGATACAAAGGCCCTGCTTACCTACTCTACCCAAATTTCAATGTCATTATGACCTGGAACTTATCTAAAAGTTATGCACTTTCAGTCGGCTTATTAGCAAATAAATTAGTCGGTGCTAATGGGCTTGAGTTTTTAAAAGGCGAGCAAGCGCTAAAAAATAGATTTAGCTACAAAGAGATGAAAAACCTACAAAGCCAACTCAATACATTAGGCTTTGAAACCGGCAAACCTGATGGCATTTGGGGGCCGAAAAGTCGCGACGCTATTCGCTCGTTCCAACTGGCACATCAACTTATTGCCGATGGATACCCAAATACAGCCTTATTTTCGAAAATTAAATCAGTGCTAGATAAAAGTGAAGAAAAAACGACGAAAATAGATTATCAAGGTTAGATAAAATAAGTATTTTTTATTTCACCTAGCCGCTGTATTCACACCCAGTAACCTGTATTTCCTGCTTTATTGTAGAAAGGCAGATTTAATCTGCCTTTCTACACAGGTGTATTCAATGGTTGATAATAAGTAATTGAATGTAAAAATTAAGTTATGTATATTGATTTGAATAAATATTCATTAGATGGGTTTTGCGCTTGTGGAAAGGCGGATTTGATCTGTCTAATACGCTGTTAGTTAGGTGCAAACTCATCAAATTAAGCATGGAGGCTAGATGAAAACTTGGGTTATTACTTTAACTATTATGTATTTTTCATGGCATTTCACTGATGTAAGGTCTGAAAGTGCATTGCATAGTGTCTTATTTCCATTAATTACCATATTCTTAGCTATATATTTATTTCTCAAAGCTCTCGCCAAATTAGGCCTCTTAAATGGTGGTAGTTCTAGTGGTGGTGGCGGTTTTTCTGGTGGTGATGGAGGAGGTTTTGGTGGTGACGGTGGTGGTGGCTGTGATTGATTGCACCTAACAAGCTAATTAATAAGGACAAAAAACAGTTGGCTGTTTTCGTTCCTCAACATTTTAGCCAACAATTTTTTGCCCATTATTAGGGCGTTGAGGCTGTAGAATTTCTCCAAACTGAAAAATGGCGTATGATTTTTGTTTTAGTACAGCCTTTAAAGTTCACTTATTAGTGGAGTATTGCCTCAGAATATACGTAGCAACGCAATTTGAGGTTTAATTTTTAATAAATTTTGAGGCTGCTTTTTCTAAAATAGAAATTCTACAGCCCCGTTATGAGGAGAGTGAAGCTTGAGTTTTGAATTTGATATTCGTAGAACTATCATTCTTTCAAAGTATATGAATAATTGGGGAATGCCTGAATATCGGAATGTCACAAATAAAGGTAATCACTGTGTTGAGCTTTATTCGTTTCCGGAAGAACTTTTTACTCGTTTTGCTACCGTAGGGCTATCATCTGGAATCCTACCCAATTCAGATAAATGCAATTCCGAAATTGTAATGGTTTTGCCTACAAATGTAGTGGCTAAGCAAACCAATGAAATAGTGAATTATATTTTTGATATAGTTGCTTACTTAATCGAGACCTTAGATCGTAATTTAACAGCAGAAACCACAATTCCGGAAAGTGAATTGGCGCCTGCTGGGTGGCCCAAAGCTCTGCTTTTTGATGAACCAAGAGGCGAAGTTGATGATTTATCATGCTTTCATATCGGTTCTCAGCATGTTGAACTATTTTGGATGATTCCAATATTTGGTAATGAGTACAGCCTTATAAAAAATGGAGAGATTGAACGATTTGATGAAATTGTCGAAAACATGGATATAGAAATTACTGATGTAAGACGAACGTCTTGTGTGTAACTCCTCATAAATCGGGTAGCCGGAGGTTTCTCTCCTCCAGCCCCTATTTTAGCCAACAATTATTTGCCTCTTAGCGAGGCATTAGTTTTACAAGGAGAGTATGTGCGCATTCTGAAAGTTAGTATATTAATTATATTATTTTCCTTTATTTCTTCGTTTCTATTTTTTAAAAAAGAAGCAATAGCATGTGAAGCTATAAGCATTACAAATTTTGAAGAGATACCCCCCAATGTATATGCGGATCCTAGCGTAGCTAGGGAACAACGAACGTTACTTTTAGATTCAATCGATAAGGCTTACAGCAGAGTAAATCAAATATATGGCGAGATAAACTCTTATCCTAGATTGATTGTGACAAATAATCTTGAATATAGAAAATTCGGACTTAATCCTACAGGTATGCAAAATTCAGGCTTTTTTAGAGAGTGTATATTCTTAGGTTCAAAGGGAATGAATGTTGACGTTATAGCTCATGAATTAGTGCATGCTGAAGTTAGATATAGAACTAATATTTTTACTGAACTCACAAAATTGCCAGCTTGGTTTATTGAAGGTACGGGCATAAAAGTAGATTTTAGAACCCCATTTTTAATAGAAAATATTAATGTTTCACAAAAAGAAGTAGAGCAAATTAAGTCAGTATTTTTTCTTCGAGACTTCCCAAATACAAGTGTTAAATCGTATCAAGCCTCAAGAGTTGCAATTGAAAATTTAGACCCAAAATTTTTATATTTTGGATTAGAGCGATTAGACAATGGTGAAAGCTTCGAAGAAGTTTTTGGGATGTAAAACCAACAAAGAATTAAACAAGGACAAAAAACAGTGGGCTTTTGCACCTCCTTCGTCGCTTATTCTAGCCAACAATTTTTAACCTGTTAATTGGGGGTTATGTACCGTAATGGTAACGGAGTTGCGCAATTAGAATAGCGTCACCTTGATGTTTATAAACGATCCTATGCTCATCGTTTATGCGCCGTGACCAATACCCAGATAAGCCATGTTTTAAAGGCTCTGGTTTGCCAATACCTTCTTGAGGAGTTCTTTGAATATCTTTAATGAGTAAATTAATACGTTTAAGTATTTTTTTATCGGTAGTTTGCCAATAAAGGTATTGTTCCCAAGCTTTTGTTGGGAATGTTAATTTCATTCAATAAGCTCTCTTTCAGTTCCATTACCAGCTTCAAGCTCGGCAATGGAATCTAAAAGGCTTTTAGCATTTGCAGGGGATCTTAGTAAATATGTAGTTTCTTGCATGGCGTTATAATCTTCTAACGACATCATAACAACGGGAGCTTCACTTTTACGTGTAATAATAATTGGTGCGTGATCATTACAGACATTCGCCATTGTATTTGCTAAATTTGCTCTAGCGGCTGTATAACTTATTGCATCCATGGGTAACTCCAAAGCGTTCATGTACGTTAATTGGTACAGTATAGCGCACTGGTACATAATAAGTCACTCAAAAGGTCAAAAAACAGTTGGTTTTTGCTCCTGTGTCGCTTATTTTAACCAACATATCATATGCCTCTTAACGAGGCGTTGAGGCTGTAGAATTTCTCCAAACTGAAAAATTCCGCATGATTTTTATGTTCGTACAGCCTTTAAAGTTTCACTTTATAGTGGAATATTACCTCAGAATTCACCTAGCAACGCAATTTGAGGCCTAACTTTTAATAAATTTTGAGGATGATTTTTCTAAAAGAGAAATTCTACAGCCTCGTTTTGTGCCAGTGCAAAAAGGCTTGAGAAATATCATTATATCTATTGCTTGGTGTTTGTTATTTATTTCAATAATTCAGATGGTTGGTGTATAAACATCTAAGAAATTAAACAAGAAATAAACATTTGGCTTTTTGTTCACTACGTTCACTTATTTTAACCAAAATATTTTCCTGTTAAATGGTTACTATATGCCCGTAATGGCAAGGTCGATTGCTGCAATAATTTCGTCTCTTAATGGTTCAACTGAGCCAACAGGATCTTTGAGTAATTTGGCTGGCATTGAAGCAATCTGAGGTGTGAGTAAAATATATTGTTCCTTTTCATACTCAATCAAAGGAGTTAATCCATCCATTTGCTCATTTCTAAAATGAGAGAGTTTTCCTAAAGGGATCACTATTCTTGTTATAATATTGCTAATTAATGCATTTTGTATATCAATAATATAAGGGTATGCGTCACGGCTTTTTTTACTTGGATTTATATATACATCAAATTGCGACATTAAAATTCTCTAAATTCATCACCAAAACACCCATTATCATCTACAAAGTCATTGTAGGCCTGTATGGCATTTTTATTTTCTTTTACCCACTTGTTAGCTTCAATACTTTTTAATTTATCTTTTAATGCTTGCTCTAAAGTTGCAGATAAATTAATGTTAAGAGCTCTGGTTTTCTTTAGTAAGTCGCTATTTAGGCTAAGATTAGTTGCTTTTTTTGGGGCGTTAAAATCGTATAATGCTTGCATAATATGTCTCCAAGTAATTATTAAATTTAGTATGCGCATTCCGATGCGTATTGTAAAGAGCATACAAGAAATTCTACAGGACATAAAACCGTTGGCTGCGATAGTGACTCACACATTATAGACAACTATTTATTGTCTGTTAACGAGGCGTAGAGGCTGTAGAATTACCCCAAAATATAAAATGAAGGATGTTTTTTGTGTTCATACAGCCTTTAAAGCTTAACTACTAGTGGAATATTGCCTCAAAATTCACGTTGCAACACGCCCTGAGGTGGGCCGCAAGCATTAAAACTTGTTTTCCACCGCATATTTTAATAGCGGCGAGCCTTTGCTTTTTAAGGCCGCTAAGTACGTTGATTCATCATACGCTGCCTTTGTTTTCCAACACCGAAAGAGTATTCTTATCCACTTAAAAGCCAGTGCTCTTATGATAGTGTTATGTGGCTTTCCTTTACTTTTTTGTTGTTCATAATACGCCTCGGCCCAAAATAAATACCGAAATGTTTATGATTGTTAAAGTAAAATGATCCAGTTAGAGTATTTTTATTACATAAAAAGCGAAAAACCCTAAAGAGTCTGTGGGCAAACAGGCTAATTCTCAAACATAGAGGAAGTGATGGAATACATATACTCACTCGTATTATTTACAGTCGCATCTTCTGCGACGCCGGGTCCAAATAACATTTTAGTAATGACATCAGGGGTTAACTTTGGTGTTAAAAAAAGCTTACCTGTTTTTTGTGGCATATGCGTTGGGTTTGCTTTAATGCTGTTATTAGTTGGTATCGGTTTTGGGCAAATATTTGAGGTTTTTCCGAACCTTAACACAATGATTAAAATCGTTGGCGTTGGTTACTTACTCTATTTAGCTTGGATTATTGCGGGTTCAAGCAATAGCTTCAAATCAAAAGAGCAACAAAAGCCGCTAACTTTTCTTAACGGTGCGTTGTTTCAATGGGTTAACGCAAAAGCTTGGATTGTTGCAACTGGTGCAGTTGCTGCATTTACGACTTCAGGCGATGAGCACTTAGTTCAAGTGGCTTTGGTTGCTAGCACTTTTTTAGTTTTATCATTTCCTAGTGTAGGTATTTGGCTAATTTTTGGCTCATGGCTAAAAAAGTATTTAAATACCAAAGCTAATCAGAAAGTATTTAATTTAACGATGGCAAGCCTACTAATTATTTCGGTTTTACCCGTATTAGGCGAGCTAATTGAAAAGTTTACCTGACAAGCAAATCTAGGTTGTGCCTACAGCCAATTGATCATAACACTCATCTTAAATTGCCAATGCGACTTTAATAGGTACAGTATGTGTATTCCCCCCTACTTAATCTTGTTTATATTATGATTTTAAAATTAAAAAGTGATATGGTTTCAAATTCTTATATGTAAACTACAGTGTAGTTTACATATAAAAAAATAAACAAGGACACGTAACTGTTAGCTACGTTTCGCTACGCTACACAACTTTAGCCAACCATTACTTAGTCTGTTATTTGTGCCTTAGCTTTCAAGGAGAGAACATTGAAATATCTACTAATATCGTTAACTTTAATTATGTCATTCGTGAGTAATGCGAATGACAAAAAAGAAATAGACAACTTAGCTAAACCTGTTTTGGCTTTATTTGAAGAAAACAAAATCAATAGTGTGGCTAGCAAAGCGCTAGAAAATAGCTCTATCAGTGATTACATAAGTAAAGCTGACCTAGTTCAATCAGATAGTCAATTTTTTGGTTATTTAAACGTTCTGGGTAAATTCCATTCTCAGGAGTTAATATACGAACAAGGCATAGAAGGTACATTCATATCACGTTGGTATGTATTAAAGTACGACCGCCAGCCAGCATTAATTTACTTGGAATTTTATAAGGCTAAAGATGAATGGCAAATTCATTCAATTAACCTTAAATTAGAACTTGATGATTACATCGAAGAAAGATCTAAAATAGAAATTGGCAAGCTTGGTGTTAAAAGTAATTAATTAGTGCAATCACCTTAAATTTTAAGGCTGTTTTTTCTAAAAGAGAAACTCTACAGCCTCGTTAGTTTTCTTAGAGATTTTAATCTCTACATTTATCGAAAAGGATAGTTTGATGTTAAATAAAATAATCGTTCTCACATGCTCAATGTTAGTTACAGGCTGTGTTGTTGTTCCAGAAGTGGATAATTCTCAACAATATCAATGTGGTTTATCTACAGATAAAAAAACTCTGAAGGTGGTTAATTTAATGAAGGGTGACACTAGCTTTTATAAATGGAATGATGAATTTTTATCCATTATTACTATGCCATCATCAGCAGTTGTCTCAAGCGTATATGTAGCGGTTAATAATGTTTATCATTTTGGGGAACAGCAAATAAAATGTGGTAATAACAACTAACGAAGAACGCCGTTGGTATTTACTTTTCATCATTGGAGCTTATTTTACTTTTCATCATTGGAGCTTAAATTGCTAAATTTCATAAAAAAATCATTACCTTTATTCTGTGCCATGTTTTTGTTCGGTTGTACCACTATGAACCAAGCTATTGAAAGAAAAAATTATTTTCCTTGGGAGAATGACACTGGCTATTCTCAAGTAGTGAAAAGTGATAAAACTTTATATATCTCAGGCATTACCAGCGAAAAAGAAACTTTTGTAGAGCAAGTAGACGATATTTACACGATCATAAAAAAAATATTAGCTGATTATGATGTTGGAACAGATGCTATTGTAAAAGAAGTTATATTCACAACGGATATTGAAGCACTGAAGTTAGCTATTCCAACACGTAAAGCTCATTTTAATGGTAAATACCCGTCTTCAAGTTGGGTAGAAGTTAAAAGGCTTTGGAGTAAATCACACTTGTTAGAAGTGGAAGTTGTTGTTGTTTTACCTTAAATATAAGGCATTTTAAAGGACAATAAACCGTTGGTTTTTGTCTCTTAGAAAGATGTTATTCTTTTAGTTAAAGTAAGGATATTTAAATTGAATTTAGTGTTTATAAAAAGCATTTTTTTGTTTTTGGTGGTTTCAATAACTGTTGGATGTGCGGCTACATCACCCTCTTTAAAAAGTGATGTTAGTTCACTTGATTGTAATAAAAAACTCGCGTTTATTCAGTCGCCTGAAAACACAGTTTCTGATGATGGTTTTACAATATTATATGATGGGGAAAATAAAGAAATATTTGCTGAATTAATTGAGCAGGCACATGCCAATCAAATGGCGAGTGGTTGTATCAAAGGCTAGCAAGCACTTCAAACGGAACAAACGAGTAACCTTATAACGGCTAAGCTCAAGCAAAATCCCCATTAGCTTTAGAGGGTTTTTAACAAAAAAAAAGCAGCCAAACTTAGGCTGCTTCTCATCTCATTTCTTCATTGCTTTCTTAATATTGCTAGGAAAACCGTTGTTTTATAAAGCCAACTGTTAACCGGTGTTACGCATTCCGGTTGCGATTCCGGTCATACTTACCATTAATAGTTGCTCACAAACAGGATGTTCAGGCTGTTTACGTAAGCGTTTTAACGCTTCTATTTGCAATAAATGTAGTGGTAAAAGGTACGGTCGACGTAAGTTAAACGAGGCTAAATTCCACGGGTCGCTTTCAAGAGACTCTGTTTGGCCTAGTAATTCGAGTACTGTTCTTCTATCAGCGGTTAATTGTGTTCTAAGCCCTTCTCCCATTGGCATTAATTCACTCTCAACTAAGCTTTGGTCATAAAGTTTAGAGATATTAATATCTGACTTTAAATACACCATTTCAGTCAAAGATATACGCGCTCTAAAATAAGGCCAGTTTTCAAGCATATCTTTAATAGTGTTTTGGTGCTCGGCATCAGCATTTGCAAGCGCTTCACCAAAACCTAGCCAGCTTGGCACAACTAATCTATTTTGGCTCCAAGCAAATATCCAAGGAATTGCGCGTAGCGATTCAATGCCACCGTCAGATTTTCGTTTGCTCGGTCGAGAGCCTAAGGGTAAAGATGACAACTCTTGCTCTGGTGTGGCTTGTCTAAAATAGGTAACAAAGTCGTCTTGTTCACAAACGTAGTTACGATATATTTCACAGCTACTTTTTGCCATATCTTCCATGGCATTACGCCATGTATCTTTTGGCGATGGTTGTGGCTTAACTAAGCTTGCTAATATGGCACTGGCATATAAATGTAAACTACGAACGGCCAAGTTAGGTAAACCGAACTTAAAGCGTATAGTTTCGCCCTGCTCTGTAACTCTTAAGCCGCCTTCTAATGTGCCTGGAGGCTGAGACGCTATAGCTGCATGCGCTGGCCCGCCGCCACGACCGATAGTACCGCCACGGCCATGGAATAGTTTTAGGGTTATATTATGGCTTTTCGCAGCAGCCACCAAGGCTTCTTGCGCTTGATATTGTGCCCAAGCAGCAGCTAGCACACCGGCATCTTTTGCTGAATCACTGTAACCAATCATTACGTGTTGCGCGCCATGTGTGCGTTTCGTATAAACCTTATCGCTTAATAATTTATCAATAACGCCAGCGGCACGGTTTAAATCATCCAAGGTTTCAAACAAAGGCGCAATCGGCATTTGCCAAGTTATTCCTGTGGCCTTCATTAACAAATTAACCGCTAGCACATCACTTTGCTCACTGGCCATTGAAATAATATAAATACCTAAAACTTCTTTGGGTTGCTCAGCAATGAAAGAAAAAGTATCTAGCACTTCTTGCGTTTGTTCACTCCATGCTACATTTGGCAATAATGGTCTTGGATTATTAAGCTCTTGCTGAAGAAATTCACAACGTTTTTTCTCATTCCACGTCAAGTAATCTCCTAATCCTAAGCTTTGAGTAATTTCTGAGATAGCTTGATCATGAAACTCACTGTGTTGGCGAACATCGAGTTTAACCAACGAAATACCAAAACAATGTACTTTTCGAATAACATCTAACAACATTGAGTTGGCGGCTCGCTCTAACCCTGCAGCCAGTAAACTTTCTCGACAAATAACTAAAGGTTTAAGTAAGTCTTCTGGGCTAGCAATAACACCTTGGGTTTCATTATTTTTCAAGGTTGTAACACTAGCTTCTAATTGAGCAATAGTTTGCTTTAAAATATGGCGATAAGGACCAATATTATCAGTATCAGCTGCGATTAACTCGTCACTGGCTTTGTTCATCGATAGTTCAAGGTAGAGGTTTTGAAAATCAATTAAATACAGCTCTGCTGCTAATAGCCTTGCATTGATAATAGCTTGTTTACTGAGTTTCGCTGTTACAAAGGGATTACCGTCGCGATCCCCTGCCATCCAACTTGCCATAGTAATTGGTGTAGCATCTAACGGTAGAGCTTGGCCCGTAACCGCTTGGCAAAGTTCGTCAAGTTCACGCACAAAAGTCGGAACAGCAAACCATAAGCTATCGCGAATAGCATCTAAGCCCCAGCGCGACTCATCCAAAGGAGTTGGACGTTGCGAGCGTATTTCGCTTGTGTGCCATGCTTGTTCAATTAGCTCTTCAATTCGGCCATTTAGCGCTGCACCTGATTGCGCTAGCTCTTCAGCAACTTCGTGATATTTATGTATAAAAGTACGACGATTTACTTCTGTTGGATGCGCGGTTAATACAAGTTCAATATGAAGTTTATTAATCGCTGATAAAAATGCCTCAGGCGTACAACCACTAACCTGCTCTTTTAAAGAAGCTAACGGGTGCGGTAAATCAAGCTCTGCCAAGCCTTGTTCACTCGTGGTATGTTGTTGTTCGGCAATATTTGCCAAATTCAAAAATTGGCTAAAAGCACGACCATAAATTAACAGGTCTTGCTCATCACAAGATTCAAATAAAGTTTGTAGCTCATTAATAGCTAAAGCATCTTGCGCTACGCCGTCTTTAGCGAGTACACGCACACGTTCAACATTTTCTAACCAACGTTGCCCTTTGTCATTGGCAATGGTTTTACCCAATACAGAGCCAAGTGAGCGAATATTTTGAGATATAGTTTCTAACATGCTTTGTTCTCTTTTTAAGCGAATTAACATAAGCGTAGAATTATTTTAAAATAGAGTCTAATATATAAAATTAATTAACATCATAGATAAAAATCTATATGCCATTAAATTTACAGTCAAACCGACAGCCCACCATGAGGCAATTACAGCTTGTTCAAGCGTTGGCTAGAGATCAAAGTTTGTCAGTAGTTGCTGAAAATTTACATATTTCTCAGCCTTCGGTCTCTATTCAGCTGAAAAATCTCAGCGAATTAATCGGTTTACCGGTTTATCAAATGCAAGGTAGAAAACTTACCCTTACCGATGCAGGTAAAGCAGTACTTCGCAGTGCAAATACTATTTTTCAGACCTTGGATAACCTCAAAACTGATATAGATAATTTGCAAGGCGTAATAACAGGTACATTATCAATTTCAGTGGTAACCACCGCACAGTATTTTTTACCATTACTACTTGCCGCCTTTGCTAAACAACACCCAAAAGTAGAAATAAAATTAGAAATAGGTAACCGAGAAAAAATACAAAGTCGATTGCATGACAATAGCGACGACTTTTATATTTTCAGTAATATTCCGCAAAATGTGCCCGTGCTTGAAACCCCTTTTTTAGATAATGAAGTGGTGGTAGTGGTGCCAGAAAACCATGAGTTGGCACAATTTCCAAAAGTGAGTTTAGCGCGGTTAAGCCACTATCCATTTATTCTGCGAGAGTCAGGTTCGGGTACGCGCGAATATACTGTCGAGTTATTTAAGCAACACGGTTTTAGTTTGAACGAAAAAATGACCATAGCGAGCAGTGAGGCAATTAAACAGGCTGTTGCAGCAGGTTTAGGTATATCGGTACTAAGCAAACACAGCCTAGATTTTGGCATAATGCCCGGTATAAAAATTATTAATGCAGAAGACTTCCCTATTCGCAGTAAATGGCGATTAGTGCAAAATGCATCTCGACAGCCCACCATTCTTGCTAATGCTTTTCATAAATTCATGGTAGAGAATGGTGTCGATATTTTGGCTTCAGCAGTTCAGAATAATCAGGTATAACTAAAAATGGCTTTGATAAATTATCGACAATAAACAGTTGAGTGATATAGTTACTTTAACGAATAGTTATTTTACTCGTAATATTATTTTAACGTTATAGTATTAAGTTAAGCTACACAACAATGTAAACCTAAAGAATATAAGGAGATATTCAAGTGCTCTCAAATATATCGACCATTTTTTATGACATTATGTTTGGCGATATAAACGCTAATATTCCCATGAGCAAGCTCGAAACTAAAGTATTAGAAAAAGTTAGCGCTATATTAAATAATCCTACGAGTCTTAGCACACATATTCCTACACTACCCGCGATGCTAGTTCGTCTTTTAAATGCCATTGATAATCCAGACTCAAGCGTACAAAGCTTCGTTGAAATTATTGAACAAGACCCTGCATTTGCCTTGGCAGTTTTAAAAACAGCTAACTCTGCCCTTTATCATCGCGGCGAAAAAGAAATTGTATCGTTAAACCGAGCGATTACTTTTTTAGGTTTAACAGGGTTGTTGCAAATTGCCACAACGCTTTTAATGGCAAAAGTTATACCCAGTAAACCTATTTATTACGCTATGTTCGGCAAACAAATTTGGCTTCATAGTGTGCAATGTGCAACGCTTTGTGAACTTTTAGCCTCGAAGCAAGATGAAAACGCATTCGACGCGTATTTTTTAGGGTTAATTCATGATTTAGGAAAGGTCATTATATTTGATTGTCTATCAAAAGCATTAGCTGAAGAGATATCAAGCCTGCCAGGCACCACTATCTTTAAAAAATTAATGACCAAAATGTCTGTCAATATAAGCTATTTAATTTCAATTGAGTGGAAACTGCCAAAAATTTATTGTGAAGCATTAGAGCAACAACAAACCAAGCCCACCTCAACTTTGGCCGTACTGTTATATAATGCAAATCAATTAGGTGAGCTGTATTTAATGGTGAATAAAGGTGTTATTTCTAACGCTGAATGCAAAAAAATGATAACTAAAAAGGCTATTGATGAAGATATTTGGCTCAATTTCACCAATATAGCACCAGAAATTGAGCGAAACTTAATTTAAAAAAGTAAAGCACTCAAACAAGCCTAATACCTAGCTAATGCATTTACTTTTCACGAGCCTCAAGGCTCAAGCGTATTAATTCAACCCGCTCCCTATTAACATTAAAATCAGAGTAGCCCAGCCTAGCCGCTGAGCGAATATAAATAGTTTTTTCACTTGTTTTAGCAGGGAAATAAAACTCTACATCGTCAACAAAACCAAAGATTGTTGAGCTAAACTCAGCGCGAATGTAGCTATTTTCAGTCACAGTTACCTTCGAGTTATCTAATGTATTTACAACCTGTAAAATGGCATTTTTAACATCCTTATTTGAACCTACAATAACAATTGGTTTAATATATTGAGCTTTATCTTGTGAGAAACTATTAACACAATTGGGTTTATTAGGGCACGGTATTAACTGACCATTTTCAATACCTAGCGAAGGTGCGTTTGATGAACACCCCGTTAAGGCGACAAAAATTGACAAAACAATACTGGTTGTAAAAACGTTATACACTGCCTTCATGAAGACCTCTTCTTTAAAAATAAATTTAAGCCATGATAGTTTACTTTGTACTAAATGCTTATTTTTTTCAAGTAGTTGAACTAGTTACTCTGAATTATTCATTTCAAGCTGAGCATATTTTTTGCGTCTTTCGCTTTCAACTAAAGTACTTTGCATGAGCTTATTTTAATGGCAAAAAACTTAAGCAGATATAGATAAATAATTATTTGATCTTCCATAGATAAAACCGCACAATCCTTCGCGATGAAAACCACAGTGCAACCCTCTTACAAACTAGCCTTAACGCTAGCAGTTTGATCACCAAAGTAAAAAGAGTAGAAATAATGCCGTCAAATATGCAGCTAAGCAAAGAAGAGCTTAGAGAAACCAAGTTATCTCGCGATGAATATTTAACAAAACCCAAGATTCCTTTAATTGTTGTACTAGACAATGTAACCAACAGCTACAACATAGGTGCATTTATTCGTTTGGCAGATGCTTTTGCAATTGAAAAAGTCATTGTTTGTGGTACTGGGGCTTTGAGTATTTCAGATAAAAAAATGAAAAAAGCCTCAAGAAATGAAGCTAAGTGGGTAACGGTTGAATATAAAGAAAGCACGGTTGACACCTTAAACCAGTTGCTTACTGATAACTATGCTATTTATAGCGTAGAGCTATGTCATGAGTCGGTCGATTATGCAACGATTGCCTATCCTGAAAAAACCGTATTAGTATTGGGTAACGAACGAAAAGGTGTAAGTGAAGCTGCATTAGCATTGAGTGATCAGCACATACATATTCCAATGTTTGGTATGGGTAACTCATTAAATGTTTCAACCGCAGGCGCGATTGTATTGGCTCAATGTGCGAACCAAATTAGACATAAGCTTTAATTTATTTTATATAGCTCAAATACGTTAATTATTTTAATTGCCATAATATTATTAATTAATTGCTTTGTTCACTGTTGATAATATATAACATTAACCTAGCTTAATGTTCTGTGCTGCTAGTAAAAAAAGCACAATGCAATCAGTAGAATAACCATCAAGGAATACCCCATGACCTATGGCGCTCGTATTTATAGTCTTATTTCTATTTTGTTTATTTCAGTTTTTATTTCTCATGCTAATGCGGAAAATAAAGCTGTTGCAAAAGTTTCTCAAGCCGCAGTTGCGATTCCCGATAAATATGCTGCAAAAGTAGCTGAAGACATTCTTCTTGCCGGAGGTAACGCTGTTGACGCGGCTATAGCCACAGGTTTCGCATTAGCCGTTACCTATATTGATGCAGGGAATATTGGCGGCGGTGGCTTTATGCTTATTTATATCGATGGCGAAGCCTTGTTTTTAGATTACCGGGAAACAGCCCCTTTAACCGCGCATCGCGATATGTATTTGAATGATGAAAAAGCCGTTATTCAAAACTTAAGTTTAATTGGTGCTAAAGCGCCTGGCGTGCCAGGAACGGTTGCGGGCTTTTGGGAAGCGCATCAACGCTTTGGTAAATTGCCATGGCGTAAGTTAGTAGAGCCGGCAATTAAGTTAGCAGAGCAAGGATTTATTCCAGCCAAAATACTGGTTGATGATATACAAGGCAATTACCAGCGCTTTAATGGCCTGACTAATTTTCAACAGTATTTTGGACATGTTGAACACGGCAAAGTATTTAAACAACCTGAGCTTGCAGCAACCTTAAAACGCATAGCCAAAAATGGCCGCAAAGAGTTTTATCATGGTGAAACTGCAAAACTGTTGGTTAAACAAATGCAGAAAAGCGGTGGTATTATCAGCGCAGAAGATCTTGCCCAATATAAAGCGGTTTGGCGCGAGCCTTTAAAAGCTAACTGGCGCGACTATCAAATTTTGTCTTCACCACCGCCAAGCTCTGGTGGTTTTGGTGTTATCCAATTACTGAAAATGAAAGACTATTTAAGCGAAGAATTTGCAGGCGTTGGTCATAACTCTGAACAGTATGTGCATTTAGTTGCTGAAATGGAAAAACGCGTATTTGCTGATCGCGCTGAATACCTTGGTGACCCTGCCTTTGTTGATATTGACATGACACACTTAATTAGCGACGAATATATCAAACGACGTGCTATGGAAGTACAACCACATGCCATATCGCGTTTAGAGTCGGTTAATCCAGGTCTACAATCACCCAATACTACGCATTACTCAATTGTTGATGCTGATGGCAATGCGGTTTCAAATACCTATACCATTAACTGGGCATATGGCTCGGGTGTTGTGGTTGAAGGCGCAGGCTTTTTATTAAACAATGAAATGGATGACTTTAGTGTTAAGCCAGGTGTCGCTAATATATTTGGCGTAGTGGGTAATACCGCCAATGAAATACAGCCAGGCAAGCGCATGCTTTCTTCAATGTCGCCGACCATTCTTTTGCAAAACAACAAACCCGTTATGGTGATTGGTACGCCAGGTGGCTCGACCATATTCACCTCAGTATTCCAAGCGGTAGTAAATATACTTGATTTTAAAATGACACCGCTTGAAGCTGCTAGCGCTAGTCGTTTTCATCATCAATTACTACCACCTGATTTAATCACGCAAAGCCCTTCGCTTCCGCTGCCCGAAAGTACCATTAAGGCGTTAACCAAGCGCGGTTATCGCGTTGAGCCTCACAGCTGGGAATTTGGTGATATACAGGTGATTTATAAAGATGGAGATAATCTTATACCAGCGTCTGACTCACGCGACAGAGGTGTTTCAAAGGTCATTGATATAAAAAGTGATGTAGTAAGTGATATAAAATAAAGGCAATTAGATTCAATTTAGTTAAATTGAGTTGAATTTTTAGGGTCAGCGATTTTCAAATAATGTAGCTGCTGCCCCTATTCAACGGCTATTTTGAGCTTGGTTTCTGAGCCATATCTTTTCTTTGGTCTACCCACTGAATTTCCTTATAGTTAAAGCCCTTTTTAAGCGTGGGCTTTACAATTTCAAAATACGGCGACAAGTCAAAATCCCTTGGAATAAAATGGCTGTAATGTCTTTTCTTTAAACGGTTTTTATTAAATAGTCGATTTTTTAGCTGCGATAAGCCTTTTACGGCTAATGCTTGTTTTTTTGACTCATGACTATCAGGCACATTTAAAGGTAAAATAGGATAACGAATAGACTGAAAAGCCTGCGCAACTAACGTAGAACAAATAACTTTTGTAGGATCACCACTACCAAACTCAAGTAACCTTCGACGAAAACGAAGCGGTACAGGTGGCGTTGGCAGTAAATAGCGCATTAAATCAAATATATTTTTTGTGTCGTATTGCACACCAATTCGATCAGTAACAAATGCGATTAAGGCTTTATTATCGGCTTCGGTTAAACTAACTGGGCGACAAATTCGCATATTAAATCCCGCATATTTATCTAAAGGCACGGTAGTAACACCTTCAACCAAATCAGCTTCTAATAAAGGCTGTAAATCAGGTTTATCGCCAATATAAATACACACATGAGACCAAGTAGATTGAGTCAAATATTTAATCGCGGTACTAATGCGACTATCACCTTCTATTAATAGTAAGTCACCGGGTAAAAGCGTTGCTTTTAATTGTTCAGTAGTAAGCGTACTAAATGTTGTGTAAGAGTCACGGGGTTTATTCAAAAACGTTGCTAATTTATCACCCAGCATGTTGGCAATGCGTGTAAAAACATTCGTATTTTGGTGTTGATTTTTTACTGACATTGCTAATATTTATTCCTTAATAAGCGTTATCTTTTCTCAATATTTATGATTTATATTCATCAGGTATTGATGTAAACAGCATAAACCTAGCACCTTTTGCATGCAACGTTGTAAAGACTTAACACTTAAAGTTTATTTTTAGTCGCTAACGTTGAAAACATAATGATTAGTAGCTATTAGTCTGACAAAAATTAAAACTAAGGTTAAAGCTCAGGCTTATGGAATAACAGATAACGATGAGATGGTTAGTTAAAAAATGCTAACTAAGAGGAATATATGAGTTAGTTCGTAAGTTATGTAGCACAACTTACGAACGCTAATGCGGCTTTAGCTGCCTTAAACTAATTTATGCTTTACGGTCCAAAGATGAGCCAATTCAACAGCAATAGTGGCTGCTGCCAAAGCGGTTACATCGCTATTATCATAGGCGGGAGCCACTTCAACTACATCCATACCAATAATATTAATACCCGCCAACGAGCGCAATATTTTTAAGGTTTTATCTGTCGTTAAACCACCACAAACCGGCGTGCCTGTACCTGGCGCAAATGCTGGGTCTAGGCAATCAATATCAAACGTAAGATAAACCGGCATATCGCCAACCCGACTTTTAATTTGTGCCGCTATTTCATCAACACTCATATCATTGGCTTGCATGGCATTAATAACAGAAAAACCATGGTTTTCCTCTTTATAATTAGTGCGTATACCAACCTGAACAGACTTATCACAGTCTATAAGGTTTTCTTTCGGCGCATGATAAAACATGGTGCCGTGATCATAACAACTGCCATTGTTATAGGTGTCGGTATGCGCATCAAAATGGATCAATGCCATTTTGCCAAATTTTTTCGCATGTGCGCGCAAAATAGGCAAGGTAACAAAGTGGTCTCCGCCTAAAGATAAAACCGTTTTGCTTGAGTCGAGCAACTGCCCTACAGCCGTTTCAACTTGTGTGCAAAAATGCGCCGCATCACCGGGTGCAAATACCAGGTCGCCTGCATCAATTATTTTGCAATTTTTTAATAAGCTAAAAGGCCATGGGAAACGCTTACCTTCCCAAGCTAAATTCACGGTTGCTTGTCTAATGGCTGTAGGACCCATTCGGGCTCCAGAGCGCCCAGTTGTTGCCATATCAAACGGTAAACCTAATACCACAATATCAGCTGATGACGCTGTTGGGTTTTGATCTAACGGCTGACGTAAAAAAGTCATCGCATTAGAGTAAATTGAATCATCAACTTGATTGAAAATATTTTTCATTACATTTATCTCTAAAGATCTTCAAGGTAGGTGTAGCCTTTAAGACCATCAACCAATTCTTTGAAAATTTCATCACCTTCACTTTTCGATAATCTAGCGTCGATAAGTTCAGCATAAGTTCGTTGAAATAATTTCGCGTCTAAGTGCACGTAATTCAACATATCTTCAACGGTATCGCCTTCATTAATTTCTGTAATTTCAGCTTCACCATCATCATTTAAAAACACTACTGCACTGTGAGTATCGCCAAACAAGTTATGCATATCGCCTAAAATTTCTTGGTAAGCGCCGACTAAGAAAAACCCTAATAAGTAAGGTTCGTCTTCTGTCCATGCTGGTACAGGTAAAGTGCTTTCTATACCTTGTCCATCAACATATTGATCAATAACACCATCAGAATCACAGGTAATGTCTAATAACACAGCTCTTTTTTCATGTGATTTTTCTAAGTTATTTAACGGTAACACCGGAAAAACCTGATCTATACCCCATGAATCAGGTAAAGATTGAAACAATGAAAAATTCACGAAAAATTTATCGGCTAGCTTTTCAGCTAAATCATCAATTATTGGTCGATGAAAGCGGTTTTTACTGTCCATTAATAAATTTAATTCATAACAAATACGCAAGTTAACTTGCTCAGACCAAGCGCGTTGCGTTAAATCTAATAACCCCATAGAGAATTGACTATGTACTTCAGCCAAATCACTTTGTGTATCATGATAAATTTCGATCAAGGCACGGTCGTCTTGATTTTCTTTTAACTGCTCTAATGAACGCCACATATTGTTTAGCAGCACAGATTCATCATCTAAAGGCGCAGCTATGTTCTCTGGCTCATAAGATTCAGCGCCAATAACATTCGATATTAATACCGCATGATGAGCTGTTAGTGCTCTGCCCGACTCTGAAATAATCATCGGCATAGGTTGTTCGTAACTCTTACAAATATCACCAATTGTATTAACAATATTATTTGCGTACTCAGCAAGACTATAATTCATAGAGTTATGTGATTGACTGCGTGTTCCGTCATAATCAATCGCTAATCCGCCACCAACATCCATGCACAAAATACCAGCACCTAGGCGTCTAAGTTCACAGTAAAAACGTGCGGCTTCACTTACCCCTAATCTTACATCTCTTATATTGGCGATTTGAGAGCCTAAGTGAAAATGCACTAGCTTTAAAGTATCAAGCATGTCTTCTTGCTTAAGTGTATTTACAACACTCAACACTTGTGAGGCTGACAAACCAAATTTAGATTTTTCACCGCCGCTAGCTTGCCACTTACCTTTACCTTGAGAAGCCAAACGTACACGAATGCCTAAACGGGGCTCTACGTTTAATTTTTTCGCTTCAGATAAAATCATCGCCAATTCAGACATTTTTTCTAATACGATATGTACTTTATGGCCAAGCTTCTCGCCGATTAATGCTAAACGAACATATTCTCGATCTTTGTAACCGTTACAAACAATAACCGATGAAGCTTTTTGCGCCATAGCTAACACAGCCAATAACTCAGCTTTACTGCCGGCTTCAAGCCCAAGTTGGGTGTATTCTTTGTTATGTTGGCTAGCTAAAATTTCATCAACAACTTCACGCTGCTGATTTACCTTAATAGGGTAAACCAATAAATATTTTTGTTGATAATCATAAGCCTCAATCGCCTGATTAAAGGCTTCACATAAACTGTGAATACGGTGATGAATTATTTGCGGAAAGCGCACTAAAGCAGGCAATGTTAAGCCTTTATCTTCAATCATTTTTGCAATAGTCGTTAAATCTACCGTGTGGTTTTGATTTTCGAACTTAGGCGCAACATACACGTTACCGCTATCGTTGATCCCGAAATAGCCCTGACTCCAATGACGTACGTTGTAGTTTGCACGCGCTTGATCAAGATTATCTTTATTCATTAGTTTCCCTTTAGCCTTTTTATTTAAAAATACAGAGGCAGATTATCATTAGTGATTGGCGCGAATTAGAAATTAAGCATGATGTAAAGTCCAACAAAAAAAATAATAATAAATGACAATTATTATTGATTAATCAATCTCTGTTGAGCTTTGACGAGAAGCGACAGATAAAATGAATAACAACGTAGACGCTAAGTTTTACTCAAGATAAACCGTATATTATGTTCAGCTTAACCCTTAGCTTTGTCCTCGCTAAACTTAACTTTTATTAAGTAAGCTAAACTCTGGATAAGCAGCACTTGCTCAATGCTTACTTTTAACCCATTAACCCATTAACCCATTAACCCATTAACCCATTAACCCATTAACCCATTAACCAGGGTTCAGGTTAAGTAAGCTTTTACGTTTTATTAAGATAATAACTGTTAAGATATAAGTATTTTCGCTTATCTCATATCAATAAAAGGTACTAACGTGAATAAAGTTTTTCTGCTGATAATAACCACATTTTTAATAATATTAAGCCCGTCATCACTCCTAGCCGCGCCCAGTAAAGGCCAATATATTCAACCGAATAATTTGTCCCCTAAAGTACGTATAGAAACCACAATGGGCAATGTGATTATTGAACTAGATCGCTACAGAGCGAAGATTACCGTAGATAACTTTTTAGGCTACATATCGCGAGGACAATACGATAAAACCATGATCCATCGCGTAGAAGAAGGCTATCTTATTCAAGGTGGAGGCTTTATGACAAACTACACCGATGTCGAACCAGACACGCCTATTTTTAACGAGTCAGGTAACGGCTTAAAAAACGCAGAAGGTACTATCGCCATGGCTAAGCAGCTAAACGATGCCCATTCAGCGACGAATCAATTTTTTATTAATCTTAACGACAATACAAATTTAGACCCAGGTAGTTCATGGGGTTATGCTGTTTTTGGTCAAGTTGTTGAAGGCTATGATGTACTAGAAGCGATGGCACAAGTAGAAGTAGGTTACAGCGAAGAACTAGGTTACACCACGGTTCCTAAAAAAATGATAACCATTATTAGAGTCGTTATTTTAGATGAAGAAGAATAAATGCTATTGATTTAATTCTAACTCATTATATAAAAAAATGGGGATATCAAATGATATCCCCATTAATTATCAGCTTAACGTTTAGTTTAGCTTTACGCTTAATTATATAAAGTATTAAGCGTCTTTATGAAGATGAACATCCATTTGTGGGAAAGGAATATTCAAACCTTCGTTACCAAAAGTTTTGTATACTTTCTCGTTCATTTCAAAGAAAACAGCCCAGTAATCTGGAGCATTAACCCAAGCACGTACCGTAAAGTTAACTGAGCTATCAGCTAGTGCTGAAACAGCGATAAATACTGCTGGATCTTTTAATATACGGTCGTCTGCATCACATAAACGTTGAATCACTTCACGCGCTTTATCTAAGTCATCACCGTAAGCCACACCAATAGTCCAATCAACACGACGCTTTGGCTCAGTTGAGTAGTTAGTCATAGACGCTGTAGACAAACCACCGTTAGGAATAATAATAGTTTTATTATCAGGTGTTTTTAAAATGGTGTTGAAAATTTGAATTTGAGAAACACTACCAACATAACCTTGTGCGTCAATTACATCACCAACTTTGAAAGGTTTGAAGATTAAGATCATCACACCGCCAGCAAAGTTTTGTAATGTGCCCGACATAGCTAAACCTACAGCTAAACCAGCAGCACCAAGAATTGCAATGAACGAGGTCATTTCAATACCAAGCATGCCCAGTACCGTTATAACAAGCATTACCTTCAGTAAGCCATTAACAATGCCGGTTAAAAATGGCATTAATGATGGATCAGTACCTGCTTTAGTTAGCGCACTTTTAAATACACTACCAATAATTTTGATTATCCAACCACCGACGATCCATACCAGAATGGCACCAATCAATTTCGGGCCATAAAGTAAGCCCATCTCCGTAATTTTTTCTAGCATTTCATCTGTATTCATAATTTTTCCCTGGATTATTTATAACGTAAACAAAAAACTAAATGCTTTATCTACAAATTAAATTTAACTTTTTCTTATATGTTACTGTGAAAGCTGAATTTGTTAAATTACCACAAATTAAAAGTAACAAAATGTAATATAGAATAAATTGACTTACTTTTCTCCTATATTTTGCATTGATATCAGATTTATATGCTATTTAATTTTGAAAATTTACAAACAGTATATAAATCAACCAAAAAAGTCATATATCATGTAAAATTTTCCGCCGCTTAGCTTACAAGTTACAAATAGCTATTATTCAAACAGATAAATAATTGCTGTAAATATAGCCTTAAATGGCTTGAGTATATTAAATAAAAGCTTTCACAAGATTTTTTGGATGCTAGTAAAGCTACTCACGAAATCGAGCGGTTAATTGATTAGAAAGCTGAGTTAATATCTAAATATCAAAGCAAAACACTGATAAATAATGATTAAATTTACATATAAAAAGCAAAATACCGAGGTATAAATCAACCTAAAAACAGCACCTAACTTGTTTGATTTATCACCAAGAAAAAATATTTTAAAATTTAAAAAATAAATATTGCAAAAATTAAAAACTCACATTATTATCCTGCCGCTTTTGTTGATAGCCAATCCGAGTACATTACAAATTTAGTTTGTAGCAAGGCAAATGAGCAACTATCCAAGAGTGAATTTGACTGTGCATAAGCACTATTGATATCACTCAACTGACTCGTAGATAAACCATATCCGAGCGGTTGCATAGGACGTATTACCTACGCCCTTAATTTTGGGGAATACCATGGCTTTATCAACGACATTACAAGATTTTCAACTTAAAATACCTGCAGAAGTTGCAGTTAATCAAGGCGAAAGCTTTGCTTACGTGCAACCAACTAATCAAGAAATTGAACAACTAGCAGCACAGTTTGGTGCGCCTTTAATGGTGCTTGACTGCGAAGCTGTTCGCCATCAATATCACGCGCTTAAAAATGCGCTACCGGGTGTTACGCTACATTTTGCTTTAAAACCTTTACCCTTAGCTGCAGTAGTTCGCACGTTATTAGCTGAAGGCGCAAGTTTTGACTTAGCCACTAGCGGTGAAATTGACTTAGTGGCCAGCCAAGGTGTACCAAGCGAACGCACTATTCACACGCACCCAATTAAACGCGATAGTGATATTCGAGATGCGCTAGCTTATGGCTGCACTGTGTTTGTGGTAGATAACATTAACGAACTAGAAAAGTTTATTGCTTATAAAGACCAAGCTGAAATTTTAGTGCGTTTAAGTTTTCGTAATAAAGATGCTTTTGCTGATTTATCTAAAAAGTTTGGTTGTAGTCCTGAAATGGCAATCGAAATTATAACTTATGCTCAACAATTGGGTATTCGTATTAAAGGTTTGTCATTCCATGTGGGTTCGCAAACGGCTAGCCCAACTAAATACGTTGATGCGATAAATGCTTGTGCAAAAGTAATTACCCAAGTAACAGAACTTGGCTTACCTGCATTAAGCACATTAGATATTGGCGGTGGTTTTCCAGTGCCTTACAGTAATGACGTATTGCCAATTGATATTTTTTGCGCGCCAATTAACGTAGCGCTGGCTCAATTGCCTGAAACTATGCAAGTACTAGCAGAGCCTGGACGATTTATTGTTGCCAGCTGTGTAACGAGTGTTGCATCTATTATGGGGCAAGCTGTACGTGAAGGTAAAACATGGTACTACTTAGATGACGGTATTTACGGTTCATTCAGCGGTTTAATGTTTGATGAAGCGGCGTACCCTATCGACAGTGCTAAACAAGACGGCGAGCGATTTGACTCAGTATTAGTTGGCCCAACATGCGACAGTATCGACGTAGTGCGCGAGTCAATTATGTTACCAAAACTAAACAATGGCGATTTAATTATTAGCCGTATGATGGGTGCTTATACTTTAGCAACCGCTACCGACTTTAACTTCTTCAAACGTGCAGAGGTTGTGGTATTAAACGAGCATGTACTTAGCCAAGAATTAACCGGCTAATAGCTTAAAAACTCCCGCGCAATTGATACGCAGGCTTGTATCAATACACATAAAACGCAGTTAACTACTGCGTTTTTTCTTTAAAAAACGTTAAGTTAGATTAACTATATTTATGATGAATGAGAAAGTAACAGCACTTATTTACTTTTTATGATCCCTTGAATCAGATCATTGAAATTCCCTCTGTTGATTCAAACTGAAACATCTTTACTACTACTTTTGCTATCCAATTACATCTAGCGCAGTCACGTTTACCGGCATACTTGTGAGGCAATTTAAAACTCATTCCTGTCATTGAAGTTTAAATCACTTAAGGTAACCTGAACCTAGACCCAACGCGGAGGACACACCTTCTGGTTCTTAATTCAGCTTAATAGCTGGGTATTTAAATTCAGCTGTAGCGGTAACCCCCTAAGTCAGAAAATGAGAAAAATTTCTTAATTTCGTCCAAATTAATATTTGAGCCCTTATCTGTTGCGGTGGATAGTAATACCTGCAAATATCTGTTATTAATATAGAATAAGTAAGGTGAAAGCTTTTTTCCATAAAAGAGGTGAGTTATCTTTTATTACAATATGTATACAGGGATTTATGCGTCCAGAGCTGAAGCAACAATTAGAAAATGAGCTTTCTAAAATTAAGCACAAAAACTTTCGTGCTTGGTCTATAGCTTTTCTAACCCTAGTTATCTTTCTTTGGTTTATTGTTGGTCTGTCTTCAAAAAGTTCAGTTCCTGTTAATGGTGTTGCTATTAGCCAACATGCATCATTCCGAGAAGATGGTAATAAAATTTACCATGGTTAAAGTTCCTGAAAGAGAGAATTTAGTAAAAGTATCTCTACCTAAACATTTACCCATAAAGCGTAATGTTAAAGTTGAGTTGAGCAAACATAAATCAACTTTATTCGACACTTATAGATTTACGTTTGTACGTTACCTAGAGTAATGTAGACATAATAAGCTAATAAATTATATAAAAGCACTGTACAAGTTACTCAACCTGCTACGTACAATTGGCTCGCGATCTGCAATTAACAGCGTTCACACTCAGTTTATTTTTATTCCCATTAACGAAATTTTTAGCATTCTAGAGAGTATATGGAACTTCCAAGGTTTAAGTATCACCCAGAGCCACTTGTCACAGGCTCAATTGAAAAATCAGCTTGTGTCTGCGCGTGTTGCGGTAAAAAAACTGGTTTTATTTATACTGGCCTTCCTTATTCTGAAGAGGACTTGGAAGATTCAATTTGCCCGTGGTGCATTGCTAATGGTGAGGCGCATAAAAAATTTAATGCCGAATTTACAGATTATGATGCTGTTAGTAATTATGGTATATGGTCTGAAGTTTCTTCAGAGATCAAAGAAGAAGTTGCTTTCCGTACGCCTGGTTTTAGCGGTTGGCAAGAGCACAAATGGTGGACTCATTGTAACGGCGCGGCTTCTTTTATCGGATTGGCAGGCGCCAAAGAAATAAAAGAGCATGGTTCCGATTTAATTGAACAGCTTAAATCAGAAACTATTAATGCTTATGAAATAAGTGACGAGGACTGGAATAACTTTTTTAATGCCTTAGATGTTGATGGCTCACCTACCGCATATATATTTAAATGTAATCACTGCGGTAAATTGGGTGGCTATTCCGACTTTGATTAAAAGAAGGAAGATCTTTTAAAAGGAAAAAAGTAGTTGGTTCTTGTTCAATCGTCGATTATTTTATCCTAAAGCGATAAAAGGTTTGATTGAAAAGAATCTCTTACTAAGTTGATCTATATTGGAAACTAGTGAATGATTTTTATGTTCATACAACCCGTAAAAGTCATTTGTAATGTAATATCGCCTCATATTTCACGTAACAAGTTAATTTGAAGCTCAATGTTTAATAATTTCATCGGCTATTTTTTCTAAAAGAAAAAAACTTAAGCCTCGTTAAACTGCTAAGGAGTAGTATGTCTAAATTTCTATTCGTAATATTAATCGTTTTTTCTAATTCAAGTATTGCTACACAGCAAATCAAGGAAACTTTTATTGTGGCTGGTGTTTCAAACTCAATTGATTCTAATCCTTTGGAAACATTATTCACCTATGAAGAAATACACTTAATGCTTGATTCTAAAGGCTGGTGTTCTGCTAATTGGCGTGGCTATAAAGGTACTTGGGAATTAAAAAACGGTGAATTATTCCTTAATTCTTTTGTTAAAGGCGCATGTAGTGACAATCCACCATTAATAGATCCAGTTTTATTCTTTGGTGAAAAAAAATATCCTGTTAAAGCAAAGTGGTTTAACGCGAAAATTGAAGTTCGTTTAAGTGAAAATAGATACACGAGTTGTTTAACTTTAGAGGGTGAAGAAGTAACAACCGGATATAACTATGATGCTATGGTATATGAGTTTTCAGCGGGCGATTTTGTTTATAAATCAAAACAAAAAATTGAACATGTGTGGCAGCGAAATCTAAGTTGTTCAAGCCGAAATTAACAAGAAACACATCCTAAATTACTTTACCTTTATGATGAGTGTAATTTTAAAATTTTTAGTATATCGAGTAATGAAATACCTAGTTTCCTTGAGCACTTTAGCATAAAGCTTCTCGCTATTTTTGTTAATGGGAAGGAGATAAAGTTATCGCCAATTGAGTTCATATATACTGAAGATATTGGAATTGCACCATTAAATTGTTGAAATAACAACACGTACATAAGTAACACTGAGCAAGCTTATTAATCATTCGCTATGAAAAACATTCACCGCTTTGGTTATTCGCAAACTCGCTAAGGTTTCTGCTTCGTCAGGCGAAAACTTCTGAATTTGAGCAAAAAGAAGTTCCAAAGTAGCCATAGCATCATCAAGTGCATTATGAGCTGGTACAGCAGGCAAACCATATCTTGCACGACACACCGGCAATACCACTGAATTAGGTGGTGGTGGTCTTAAATGTCGAGTTAATTGGTACAAACCAAATGTTAACGTGTCTAATGTTACGATAGTAGGTAACGGTAAACCTAGTTCGCGAAAAACTCTTTGTAAAATGTTCATATCAAGATTGGTACAATGAAATACCCAAATATGGCTTTGTGCATAGCGCTTAAGCTTTTCTAAAACTTCACGTACCGGTTCGCCCTGCGCAATATCATCAGCCGTTAAACCATGTATAACAGGGCTTTGATGCAAAGGTGCTCTGGTAGACACTAACTGATAAAAACAACTCTGTAACTGAATTTGATTCCCTTTGCCTTCAACCCAGCCAATAGATAAAATTTTAGCATCGGCTAAATTCATCGATGTCAGCTCTAGATCGATACTCAGAAAAGGTATTTCCGATAAACGCTTATCTCGCCACTGCGGAGGTATTGAATGTTGAGGCCGTAACCAGCGATTAAATTTTTGCCACATAAACGCGCTACCTTTGATCATTTATGCACTACCACCAGCAAACTTAAATAATGCAGCTTGTTGTGTTCGGCGAATAACGCGGAAAGCTTCTTTAAGTTGATATTTTTCTATCGACGACAAATCACTCATTGATAAATAGTTGTCTTTAGCATTATTTTGAGTTTGATGACGCCAGCGCAATCGATTAAGTAAAAGCCATACGTCACGCAAGTTTTTTACATTTTGGCTTGAAAGTTCAGGTTGGTTCATTAAGCTTTCAAGGCGTAATGGAATTGCAGGCATAGTCAAGCCATTGGCAAGCGAGTACACCCTCACCAAATCATTAATTATAGCAACACCACTGTGCTTTAAATCAATACAATCTTTTTTAGGCAAGCCTTTCTTGTAGCTGAACTTTTGAAATACCGATAATGGCACCATTGATTTGCAAGCATGCCTTGTTAATGCAGCCAGAAAGCGAGTTTGTTTAAATAACGGGGCACGCGCCTGATGTAACTGAGTAAGTAAATGAATATTACCTGCAACACCTCGTACATCTAGGAATATATTACAGTTTAGAATAGCTTCTGGTGTTGGTGATTGTACCCAATTTTCAGCTTCTTTTATTGCTTGGTTTACTGACAATCGTAGCAAGGGGTTGCTCGCCATAATATTGCCTGTACACAATCTAATACCGCATTTATCTAGCCCTCTACATACATATTCAGCTAAATCGGCAAAGTATTGAGCGGCTTGTTCGTCAGGTTCAGTAGCCAGTAGTAAACCATTATCTTGATCCGACCCCATAGTTTGGTCTTCTCTTGCTTGCGAGCCATAAACTAGCCAGCAATAATCCATTGGCGCAGCACCATGCTCTTTCACAAAGAAGGTGATTAATTTTCGGGTCATAATATCAGTAGCTTGAGAAAGTACTTTGCCTGCTATATCAAAATCCCCTAAACGCTTTGCGTGTTTAGAAAAGTATTGAGGTAACTGCCACGATAACCGAGACAACTCGTGCATAGAGGTTGCTTTTGATAACGCTTTTACCAGTAACAACACATTACTGCGTTGATGGCGGATCATATCGGTGGCCGTTAAAATTCCTACAGGCATTTCACTGTCTTTATCTATAATTGGCAAATGGTTGACGTTGTGCTCTGTCATCATGCATAAGGCATCAAACAAGGTACGTTGATGTGTTATTTTTGCAGGTTCAGTGGTCATAATGCTACTTAAGGGCTGCTGTACATCAACTTGCTCAGCCACCACCCTGTTACGTATATCTCGGTCAGTAATAATGCCGGCCAAACGCTGATTATCGGTTATCACCAAAGACGAAACACAATGTTTTGCCATTAACCGAACGCCCGTTAAAATACTGCTATTTAAATCGGCACTGATCATCTCTTGAGCTAAAGCTTCATGAACCGGTTTATACATCCATATAGATGTTGAATCATCAAGCTGCTCACTATGAATTTTTTCTGCGCTATAATGACGAAAAAAGCTACCAATGCCCGGTTGAACCGATACACACCACTCAAAAGTTTGAGCCGGAATACAATAAACTAAGCCTGGGCTGTCTACTGTCATCGTGATTAAATGATCTTCTTTATGTAGCACATTGCCACAGCCAAAATAATCTTCTTCGCTTAAATGTCTGGTCTTTTCAGGAGAGTCTTTCACTGAAAATTGGCCACTATTTATTAAAAATAGCGAACCACGTTGCTGTTCGAGTATTTGTTCAGCATCACCTTTGCTGATGTAACAAACGGTAATTGTTGAAGCCAAATGGTTTAATTGATCTTCTGTAAGTAAATCAAAAGGAGCTGATGAGCCTAAAAACTCTAGTGTTTGCTGGGGAATATGAATCACGAACTCTCTCTTTTAATAGTAAAATGTAGTAACAAATACGATAAACAAAACACCAATGAAACCTAATTTTTCATCATTATAATACTAGATTACTTACGCGACATTTGATAAAAAATGTAATTGATTCAAGCTTACAATAATTTAACAGCAAGCTCATTGCTCCTGTTCAGTAATATCTACATGTATGTTTTTTAAAATACTTTTAATTCGCGAATTATTAAATATGAGAATATGTAACCTGAACTCTGGATAAGCAGCACTTGCTCAATGTTCCCTTTTAATCCATTTTCTGCGTTAAAACGTCGATAAATAGCCCGCTATTCATAAACGTTTTGCCTTGGAAATGGCATAAAATGAAGCATTGATGATATCTATTCGTGATGTTCACCTGGCTATAGCATTTACTTTATTACCTAAGCTTTTGGTTCACTTGAGTTTCAAGCACTCATTATCCAGAGTTCAGGTTATGTAAATTTTATTATTTGGCTTTATTCAATAACGGTTATATATGCTAGAATCTAGCCATATTATTATTTAAAAATTATTAGGCGTATTTCATGTCTGAACATCCAATTTTCGAAATTTGTGTTGAACCAATAGAGCTTTGTAAGTTACTTAAAATTGCCGATATGGTTGGCGGTGGCGGCGAAGCTAAAGCCGAGATCACTGAAGGTAATGTTAAAGTAAATAACGAAGTAACAGTGCAAAAGCGTAAAAAAATTCGCCATGGCGATATTGTTGAACTTAACGCTAGAGTGATTAAAATCGCTTTAAACCCTGATCAAAAATCAGCTGAGTTCATTAACACCGTTATTTCGGCGAATAAAAATGCCAAAAAGAAGAAAAAAGCCAAAAGTAAAGCGCCAGTAAACTCATCTGAATCGGCAAAAAAACCATCAGGCGAACGTACAAAAAGAAAACCTACTTCCGTTTAATAACCCATTAATACTTACAGGTAATTTACGTTTTATTTCGCCTTTACATTGGGTAATAATGTTTTTTTGTAAATTTCAAAAATGCAAGCGCTTACAATAACGAAAACCGAAAAACCAAGCCAAACAGGCTTTTCGGTTTTTATTCATCATAACTACTCGAAAAATTGCTTAAAGCATTAATTACTGAACTGTATTTTTACTTTACTTAGCTGATTTAGAATAAAAATTTAATCAGGTAAAGCACAATAACTTTTGAAGTAACCCTCAGTTATTCAATTAACCTGTTTGACCGAGAATTTATCCTCGTATTTAATTTATTATGATGTAATACCAATTGGTATAAATGTTGAAACGTGTGCATCGAGTTAATAGCTACAGCGAAATTAACGTGAAATATTTAAGAGATAAACTTAAGATTAAACTATTACTGTTTAGACAACTGTCACTTTTTTAGACAGTTTTCATACTGTATAACATATACTTATAAAATGAGTGTTCATCAAAACAAGCCGTTTTACCGACATTAAGCGAGGAATAATATGCTAGAAATGGCAGTAATCTATTTAGCCGCTGCAATAATTGCAGTACCAATAGCAAAGCGTTTAGGTTTGGGCTCTGTACTGGGGTACTTAATTGCCGGTATTGTTATTGGGCCTTTTGCGTTAGGACTGGTTGGCGACCAAACAGATGTGATGCATTTTGCTGAGTTTGGTGTGGTTATGATGCTATTTTTAGTTGGATTAGAATTACACCCTGCTAGATTATGGAAGCTAAGAAAATCAATACTTGGTTTAGGTGGTTTACAAGTTTTAGTCACTAGCGCGCTATTATTTATAGTTTGCTACTCATTACTTGATTTGCGATGGGAAACGGCCTTAGCCATTGGTTTAATGCTCGCGCTTTCCTCAACTGCAATTGTCATACAAACCTTAACGGAAAAAGGCTGGATAAAACAAGAAGCAGGACAAAACGCCTTTTCTGTTTTGTTATTTCAAGACATTGCCATTATTCCCATTTTAGCCCTGCTGCCACTACTAGCATTTTCAGACATCGCCAACACTGCATCGACCCACAGTAGCCTAATTGAACACTACCCTGTATACGCTCAAGTGCTAATTGCTTTATTTGTTATTGCCGCAATAATATTGGCGGGTAAATACATTTCAGCACCGTTATTTCGCTATATTGCAGAAACCCGATTACGCGAATTGTTCACACTGTTTGCACTATTCTTAGTGATTGTTATCTCGGTGATTATGAAAAACATAGGTTTATCCCCTGCTTTAGGTACATTTTTAGCAGGCGTTGTTTTGGCTGAAAATGAATTTAGACATGAATTAGAAGCAGATATCGAACCTTTTAAAGGCCTGCTACTTGGGTTATTTTTTATCACCGTTGGTGCATCAATCGACTTTCCATTATTGATGACAGAATTTAGCCTAGTCGTGCTATTAGTATGCGGTCTTATTATTATTAAAGCCGTTGTTTTATATGTTTTAGCCATAGCATTTAACATTAAAAGCAAGCAAAAATTCTTATTTACTTTAGCACTAGCACAAGGGGGTGAATTTGCTTTTGTGCTATTGTCAGTAACAACTTCGTTAAATATTCTTACGCCTGATCAAACCAAAATCACCACGTTAGTTGTTGCTATTTCTATGCTAATGGCTCCGCTATTACTCATGTTCTACGATAAAGTGATCAACCGTGAAACCACCTCACAACCAAACTTTGATAGCCTAAACGAAATTGAAGCAACTAAAAATGTAATTATTGCTGGTTACGGTCGCTTTGGACAAATAATTGGCCGCTTACTTACCGCACAGGGTTATCACTTATCAATACTTGACCATAGCTCTGGCCAAATAGAGTTATTAAGACGATTTGGCAATAAGGTTTTCTACGGCGATGCTGCTCGCAAAGATCTTTTAGATGCTTCAGGAGCCAATGACGCCCAATTACTGGTTATTGCTATCGACGATGCTGACAAAATACTTGAAATCGCCTCGCTGGCACAAAAGCACTATCCGCATTTAAAAATAGCTGCTCGTGCAATTGACCGCCGCCATGCTTATCAATTAATGAAATTAGGTATTAATACATTTAAACGAGAAACATTCGACTCTGCACTAAACCTAGGTGTTGACGCACTTACTTTACTCGGAAACGATGAAGAAATTTCTATACGCGCAGGAAAACTATTTGCTGTACATGATAATGACTCTCTACTTGAGTTAGCTGAATTATGGGGCGACGACCATAGTTATGGTATTGCCTCGAAACAGCGTACCGAAGATTTAAAACAAGTGCTGCACAATGATAAAAAAGAACAAGAGAAATTAAATGCCTGCAAAAATGGTGATGGCGAAGCGTGTAAAGAAATTCAAGAAAGCGGATTACACTAAAGGTTAATTTACCCAGTATATTGAATTACCTAATTAACAATAACGCTGATTGCTTGATAAAAGCACTTTAAAACATAGCCTTTAGTAGCTGTATTTTATTGTGCTTTCAAGGTTGCTCGCGTTATTTTTTTCAATCAAAAAATATTAATGGCTCTAAAGCCTTGGGCTTTTCAAACTTAACCATGAACGATAAAGACACAACATAAGTGGTAATTAATTTTCTGTTGGCCACTCTGTTTCTGTCAGTATTTTTTTCGCGATTAATTGCATTCTAAGTCCGCTAATAGTTTCTTTTAACTCGTCACGAATAAGCCTTATAGCGGGTGAGATCAGCTGTCGGCTTGGCAGCACTAACCACATTTCAGTTAGTGGCACTTTGTAATCTGGCATTAATCGTTTAAGCCTGCCAGAGAGTAAGTCTTGTGCAACATCAATAGCCGATTTTTTAGCCAGGCCTTCACCATCAATACACCATCGCCTAACAATATCACCGTCGTTTACGGCTCGGTCACTATTCATTTTTATCTTATATTTTTTATTATCGTTAACTAACTCCCAACCGTCGTGAACCACTTCGTATAATTTATAAAGCAATGCATTGTGTTGAGGCAGATCATCTGGGGTCAACGGTTCACCATGCTTGGCAATATAATCTGGCGCAGCACATAATACATGTGGAATATTGCAAATTTTAAAACCGTATAAATTCAGATCTTTTGCTGCATCTTTAGTAATTGCACGCAAAGCAACATCAACCCCATCTCGATAAAAGTCGACTCGGCTATCACTAGCATGTAGACGCAAGGTAACTTCACTATAATTGTTCATCACATTATTAAGTAAAACGCGCATTAAGTTACGACCCATTTCAGACGACACAGCGATACGAACTTCACCACTGATTGATTTCTGTTCCTCATGAATTAATACTTGTCCCTGCTGTAATAAATCTAAGGCTTGTTGGCAAAGCGGCAAATAGCGTTCACCTTCAGGGGTCAGGCGTAATTGCCTTGTCGTTCGAACAAATATTTGTGCACCTAAGGTACTTTCAATACGTTTTAAAGCCACACTTGTAGCAGAAGAGCTCATATCTAACTTATGCGCTGCTGCTGTAATAGATCTAAGCTCAGCAATGGTGAGCAATACTTGTAAATCAGTAATTTTCATTTGATCCTCGAAGATCTGCGCAAGAAATGTCAGACCTGTTAACCAGTCATTATCCACGTATTCGCGAAAGTGTATTAAAGATTACCCTATTTATCGAATTAATCTTATCTTTTAAAATTACCACATACTCATTCAACAGAGCCTATAAAAATGACACGTTTATTCACTATACCAAGTATTGCCTTATTAACCGTGCTACTAGCACCTAGCAGTTTTGCCGATACAGCCTTAAAAAACACCTCGTATTCAAAAGTTGTAGCAGCAAGTAATATTACCTGGGGCTATTTAAACCCGCTTCGTGGCGATAAGAGCCCAGGTGCTGCTGATTTATGGGGCGATCGCACCAAAGATACAGCAACAGGTATGTTAGTGCGCTTTAAAAAAGGCTTTGAATCTCCGCCTCATATTCACAACATTACTTATCGCGGCATTGTGATTGATGGTCAAATGCATAATGATGATCCTAACGCGGCAAAAATGTGGCTGCCAGCGGGTTCTTTTTGGACCCAGCCTGCAGGTGAAGATCACACTACTGCAGCCAATAACCCTACTAACTTAATTTATCTTGAAATTGACTCAGGGCCATATCTTGTTAAACCTTCAACAGAAGAGTTTGATAACGGCGAGCGACCTTTGAACTTACACCGCGATAACATGGTATGGCTCAACAGTAGCGAGCTAAATAATATTACCGCTGAAGGCGTAAAATTTACCTATGTATGGGAAAGTAATGCCAAGATGAACGGTTCACTAATCAAATTACCTGCAGGTTTTACAGGTGAAATAACCACTCAGGCAAGCGAGTTTAAAGCCGTTGTTATTGCTGGCGATATTGAGTATAACTCAGTAGATCAAAAAAAATCACAGCACTTAAGCCCTGGTAGCTATGTCGAGTCAAACGGTAGCTTTACTCATAACATTACTAATAAAACAAATGTTGAAGCGACAATTTATATTCGTACAAATAGCCCATACCAAGTTAAGTAAAAAGCTCAACAGCATAAGCTTTGGTTAGATTGTTTTTTAATTTAAAAAAACGCATTCAATTTATACTATAAAAATGACTAAGCATGACATGAGATAATAAATGCATGCTTGGTCATCACATCGTACAGATCTCACATTAAATTACGCTTTTTTACAATCAATTACCTCGTAAAAACAAGTTCAAACAAGCCACATAAACCACTGATTATTAACAAATAATCACATGGTTATTTTAAATTATTTCTTATTAAGAACCTAGTCATGCTCAAAATATAAAAAACTCATTTTTTCCGCTTGAAAAACAATTCTGATCGGCATAACATGCGCACAAATACCAATCGGTACAAAACAAACTAATAATTAAGGCGTAATGATGACAAATTTAATTGAGAATAAAGTTGCACTAGTAACAGGCGCAAATCGCGGCATTGGTAAAGCGATTGTAGATTCACTTATAGCTAACGGTGCGAAAAAAGTTTACCTAGCGGTGCGCAACCCAGCTTCAACTAAAGAAATAGAAGCAAAGTACGAAGATAAAGTGGTTACATTAACCGCTGATGTTGGCGATGCAGAATCTATAGAGCAACTAGCAAGTCAAGCTACCGATGTAGAAATACTGGTTAATAATGCTGGTATTATGCACCTAACTTCGCCACTAAGTGAAGATGCTGAAGCATCATTAATGCAACAATTTAATATCAATGTTTTTGGCTTAATGCGTGTAGCCAATGCCTTCGCTGAAACTTTAGAAAACAACAAAGGCACGCTTGTTCAATTGAACTCTATTGCATCAATAAAAACTTTTGGCGATATAGCAACCTATTGCGCCTCTAAAGCAGCTGCATATTCAATTACACAAGGGCTAAAAGAAAAATGGGCTGACAAAGGTATTAGTGTATTAAGTGTACACCCAGGCCCTATTGGCACAGAAATGGGTAATGAGGCTGGCTTTGCCGGTGCGCCGGATGCAACAGTGGTTTCTAACGCGATTATAACAGCATTAAACAATGGCGATTTTCACGCTTTCCCTGATCCAGTCGCGAAACAGCTTGAAGCAGCGTACCAAAGCTACTCAGACCAAATTATTACTGGCGAACTTTCTCTTTAACAAACATAAATATCGAATATAGCAATGAATAACAAACATTTACTTAGTCGTAGGTTTACGCAATTATCTGGGTTGATTTTTATTACCCTCTTTTTGGCCGCTTCAGCATATGCAAGCAATACTAGCCAATTAAAGTCATCAAGCTCTAGCAACACAGTATCTCAAGCTGTTGCTGTTGATTGGTTGATAGGTGATGACGACATTACCGGTGTACGCTTAGCTTATAGGCCTTATGTATACACGCTAAGTAATGTACCGTTATTTGATACGCTTGATATTTATTGGGAAGTGAGTGCAAACTTTTGGGAGTATGGTGACAAAAATCACCATACAACCAACTTAGCAGTTGCTCTTTCACCCGTTGTTAGTAAAACCTTTTATCATATTAATGAAAAATACCCACTAAAATGGGAGTTTGGAATTGGCGTATCACTGGTAAACGACACGAGGTTTGCTGGTAAAGATATAGGGTCTCATTACCAATTTGAAGACAGACTTGGCTTAGCTATTGATGTAGGCGAAGACTTACAGCAATCAATCGCTCTACGTTATATGCATTATAGTAATGGCGGTTTAAATAGTCGTAATCCAGGTGTCGATTTTTTAAACCTATCATACGCATATAAATTTTACTAAAGATATGCGTAAGTTAGATTTTTAATAATACCAGCAGCTAAACTCATCCAAGAAACTTAGCAGTATAAGTTTATTTTATATCTGCTGTTTCGCTGGCATACGCTATTGTTAAAATTTTGCCACTGGTGTTGCAATAGTCATAATACTTTGGCCTTTTTTTATCGCTGGACCATCAAGGCCATATAATGCAAAACCATCGCTAGGGGCTAAAATTAATTCAAGCGTATTACCAAAGTAATCTTTTAACTCTCCTAGCAAGTCACCTTTTTTAAAGTGTTTTCCACTCATATCTTTAGGAAACCATAAGCCTGAATGCTCAACAGGCACAGAGCGCGTACCGTCAAAATACTGTGTTTTTTGGCGCTTAGATGTTTTAGCTAGTTTACCTTCATCCAAGTTAGTTATACCTAAAACAGCAAGGCTATTATCAAGCCCATTAACCATAGCGTTAACCTGGCGTTTGTCTTTCGAACCATTTTCGCCAATTTCCACTAAAATTGTTGGTATATTTTCTGCAACTCCTTGTCTATTCAGTGAACGTCTAGTGTCGATTTGTTGCTGTGTATTCATTTTATATCTAACAATATTCGAGAAATTAAAAGCTTCTGCCACTGACAAAGCCAAAGGAAAATTACTCGCTAATGGGCCACCATAAACGCCAACAAATGGTGCTAACCACTCACCACCATCACCGCTATGTAAGTCAATTAGAAAGTCTGCTTTTGCGACTACATTTTCAGAAATGGCCCAAGCAATTCGCTCGGTTTGGGTACCCTGCTCTTTGCCTGGAAAGCTACGGTTAAGGTTTTTACGATCGTAAGGATTAACATAAACAGATCGCTCTTCAAAAGCAGAAACATGCGCCACCCTAACGATGATAATACTACCGTTCATTTGGGCGGGTTCAAGCGCAGCAATCCATTTATTTACCGCAATAATAGAAGTGTATTCGTAACCATGTACACCGGCAACAATCGCTAGCACAGGTCCTTTTTTAGCGCCATGCACAACAGTAACCGGAATAAATGTTGCTGGATCTTGAGCGCCTTTGGCTATATCGATACGAAAATTTTCTTTCGTGCCTGGTAAAACAGCAGTATTGAAAAAATTAAATGCCTGACTTGTATTGGCAGAGCCATTTACAGACTCATTCACAAAGCCATTCACATTACTATAGGCGAAACTTACATTGGTAAATAATACACTTATGATCAGCAATAACGGTTTAACAAAACCCGAATTACCATTTACTTTTTTACAAAACAATTCTCATTCTCACTTTTGTTTAGATTAAGTTTTACTTGGTTGATGTTATGTTATAACATTTACCTAAATCAATAAACTTAAATTTACTGGCAGCTTGCTCATAGTTAGCGAAAAGTTTACTGATAATTTTTAGATACTCGCTCAAAAGCAGTAACACCTTCAACAAAATAATAGAGAAGTTAATGCAAAAAGAAATGATTGTAGCGTCATCACTGTGTGTGCGCTTTGCTAAACAAACTGTACTAGATGAAGTAAATTTTAAGGTCGGGCAAGGTGAAGTTTTTGCACTTTTAGGCGGCAATGGTGCAGGAAAATCAACAACCTTAAAAACATTTCTAGGTACCATAGCGCCACAATCTGGCACGGCAACGGTGATGGGTATGTCGGTAACAAAAGACATTGACTCCATTCGCCAAAAAGTAGCTTATTTACCTGAGTCAGTGATGTTATACGGGCATTTAACTGGCGTTGAAAACATAAAATATTTTTTATCACTTGCTGATATTGAAAAATCAGCGCCTGATATCGAACAAGCCTTAATGCGTGTGGCGCTGCAAAAAAGTGCGTGGCATAGACCTATGTCGAACTATTCAAAAGGCATGCGTCAAAAAACCGCAATTGCCTTGGCATTACTACGTGAAGCACCGGTTTTATTTCTTGATGAGCCAACCTCAGGTTTAGATCCAAACGCCATAGACGAGTTTAACCGCCTCATTAAAACGTTAGCCGCTGACGGAGCAACCGTGTTTATGGTTACGCATGACGTATACGGTGCCTGCCAAGTAGCACACCGAATTGGCTTACTCGATAATGGCAAAATTGTTGGTATGTTTGAGCGTAAAGACCAAGCCCATATTGACACTGAAGAAGTACACGCGGCTTTCTCTGCGAGAAGCCAACAATGAGCGTTATTAAACAAGTAACTCGAGACGAGTGGCGCTTTTGGCATCGCACTAAGCTTGCCGCCACCATTATTATTATTGGTACGTTATTAACGCTTGTTTCTGCTGTTGTTAATACCCTTGAAATGCAGCATGCAAGTCACGAGCGTGAACATTTACAGCAAAGTGCACAAGCGCAGTTTTTAGAGCAACCAGACCGTCATCCACATCGTATGGTGCATTATGGTCATTATGTTTTTCGTACACCTTCAGCGCTCAGTATTATTGAACCTGGCGTAGATGCATTTACCGGCACGTCAATCTTTCTTGAAGGCCATAAGCAAAATACTGCGATGTTTTCTGATCAGCGCCAAGCGTCAGGCATGACCCGGTTTAGTAGCTTAACGCCTAGCTTTTTACTGCAAGTCCTTGTGCCGCTATTTATTATTTTAATTGGCTACGCGAGCGTAACGCGAGAAAAAGAGGCCGGCACACTTAATATCATGATCACCCAAGGGATTAATGTTTGGCACTTATTGTTAGGTAAATACTTTGCTTTAGTCAGTAGCGGCTTATTAATGCTTCTACCGCTTATTGTTGCAGCTATTTGGGCGAGCATAAAGGGTGAGTCAGCATTGATCACTAGCAGTTTTGTGGCTGGATATATTCTGTATATTTTAGTCTGGAGCGGCATTGTATTAGCGGTTTCAGCAATAAACAAAAAGAACAGTGCTAGCTTTGCCATATTAGTCAGTTTATGGATTGTATTATGTATTTTACTGCCTCGCATTGGCAGCTCTAGCGCTGCGGCTATTGCCCCTTCACCCAGTAAACTAGAAGCAGATTTTGCCGTAAAAGAAGAACTGCGTAAGCTTGGCGACGGACACGATGCTGCTGATCCTGCATTTGAACAGCTGAAGAAAAACCTATTAACAAAATATAATGTCGATAAAGTTGAAGACTTGCCGATTAACTTTCGTGGTACTGTCGCTCAATACTCAGAGAGGAAACTCACTGAAATACTGAACCAATTTGCAGAAAAACGCATGCAAGAAGAGCTTGAACAAGCCCATATTGCTCGACAATTTGGTTGGGTAACACCAACAACGGCTATTCGTTCTTTCTCAATGCTAGTTGCCGGTACAAGCCTTGAAACTCACCATAGATTTTTGCGTGAAGCTGAGAAACTACGCTTCGACTTTGTGCAATCTCTTAACAAAGTACATCAAGACAACCTCAGTTATGAAGCTGATGCTAATCGCAACAAAAATGCTGATGCAACCAAAGCAGCGCGCGTTGATGCGGCTAATTGGCAAGTATTGTCTGAGTTTTCATTTAAGCCTGATACTGCACAAACAAGACTGTTTCGAAGCGCTATTTACGCGGTTCAATTATTTTTTTGGTTTGGTTTGATTGTGCTTTTATTAAGGTTTGCCGTTAGGAGAATAAGCTAATGTCAGCATTTTCAAATATTAGCAGAGAAGCTCGTTTTCTCGTGAAACAGCGCTACTTTTTGGCGCTATTAAGTATCGTATTGTTATTATCCGTATTTTCAGTGTGGTCAGGTATTAGTGAAACCAAGACACAATTAAGCACCATTGAAAGACTGCAAGAAAAAGATGACGTCGACAGAGCCAATGTACTGGCGAAACAATCAGATTACGGTAGCGCCGCTTATTACACTTTTCATTTAACGCATTCAGCTCCTTCAGCAATGGCTTTTGCTGCTATGGGACAACGCGATATTTATCCATGGAAACATCGTATTCGCATGTTGGCTTTGGAAGGACAAATATACGAAACCGATTCCGACAATCCAGAATTGTCGTTTTTAGGACGCTTTGATTTTGCTTTTCTGATCAGTGTGTTATTGCCATTGTTTGTTATTTTGCTGCTGCATGATCTTCGCTCTGCGGAGCGTGAAGCTGGTCGTTATGACTTGCTCATTGCCACCGCCAGCAAACAACAGCGCCTTTGGCTTTCAAGAGCTAGCGTGTTATGCACCGCTTTAGCCATTGCCCTACTCTTACCCTTTGTTATCGGCGCACTCATTATGCAAGCCCCGCTTGTATCTACCCTGCAGGTTATTGCGGTTGTACTTGGCCATATTTTATTTTGGATGCTGCTAACACTTTGGTTTACCTCAAGTAAAGTTACCGTCAAACAAAGCTCGGCGCAAATTGCCTCGGTTTTACTGGCAGTTTGGCTTGGCGTAACCGTATTGGTGCCGGTTGCAAGCGATATTGCTATTGACGAAATGGTACAAAGCCCTAATGGTGGCGAAATTGTGTTAACTCAACGTGAGGCGGTTAACGATGCTTGGGACCTGCCATTTGCTGAAACTTGGGAACCCTTTATAGCGACACATCCGCAATGGAAAAACTACACTGAAATGAATTCACAATTTGAATGGAAGTGGTATTACGCTTTTCAACAGGTTGGTGATCAAAAAGCGGCAGCGATTTCAACCGCATATCGCGAGGCAACCTTCGAAAAAAATACTTTAGCGGGGCGCTTTGCCTTTCTTTCTCCGCCGATGTTAGCCCAAAAACTTTTATCGTCAATCGCAGAAACAGACACGCTTGCTGCGATGAAATACGAGCAAGAAGTGCGAGATTATCATCAGGCCTTACGCCAATTTTACTATCCGCTGTTGTTCGGTAACGCTAATCGAACGGAAACGCAAAGTAATCAAACAATCAACAATAAAACAACAGGTAATAAAGCAGCGTTTGATCCTAAAGCCCTGTCGAAATTACCGAAGTTTACAACTTTTAAAAATACTATAGATAGTTCTAAGGAAAATATTTAGCATGAAACGTTCTGCTTACAAAAACCGACTAAAGCCATTAAGTCTTATTATATCGACCGCTCTAGCATTACCAGCTGTAACTCATGCTGCTGACACAGCGCCAACAGCCAAAGATGACGTTGAAGTAATCGAAGTAAAGTCATTACGCCAAGCATATCGCGGTAATGTTCAAGAAAAAGATCTTCCTCAGGCTATCGCCACGATATCGTTTGAAACTTTAGAGTTAACCGGTATTACCGACCTACAAGACTCGTTAGAGCTAGTTAGTGGTGTTACCCGACAAAACGATTTTGGCGGCCTTTGGGATATGTTTGCTATCCGCGGCTTTGCGGGTGATGAAAACCTACCTTCAGCATATTTAATTAATGGCTTTAGTGCTGGGCGTGGCTTTAGTGGCAACCGTGATATGTCAAACGTTGAGCGTATGGAGGTGCTTAAAGGTCCAAGTTCAGCATTGTATGGCCGTGGCGAACCCGGTGGTACCGTTAACATTACCACCAAAAAACCACAATTTACTGAAGAAGGTTATTTTAAACTCACCGGTGGTAGTTTTAATACCTATCGTGCAGAAGCTGATTATACCAATGCCTTATCAGACGACTTAGCATTTCGTATTAATGGTGCCTATGAAGACGCAGAAAGCTATCGCGACACGGTTGAGAAGAAAAAAACCATTCTTACCCCATCATTTTTATACAAACTTAATGATGACACGCTTATCAGTTATGAGCTTGAATACTTAGATCAAGAAGCAGATATGGACCGTGGTGTGGTTTTTGTTGAAGGTAAAAAGTTCTCTGATTCAAATTTTTATGGCGAACCAGCAGATGGCCCTGTTGAAATAGAAGCTATTGGGCATCAGCTACAACTTCAGCACGAGCTTTCAAACGACTGGTTGTTAACCGCAGGCCTTAGCTATCGCACATCTTCTTTTGAAGGTAGTGTGTCAGAGCCGCGTTGGTACGATGCTCAAAACAATAGCGTTGTGCGCCAACGTCGTTACCGTGAATTCGATGCTGAAGATTTATCAGCACGTTTCGAGTTCAGTGGTTCAACCGAGCTATTTGGTTTACAACATAACCTACTTATTGGCGGTGACGCTTATAAATATGAATTAGACCGCCTTATTTTACGTTATCGCCATAGTGGTGCTGAAGGTGACGGCGCTGACGCTTTCGCGATTGATTACGATAACCCGGTTTATCGTAATAACTTACCTGAAATGGGGCCTAATACCTCAGATTTAGAAGAGCAAAGTGGTCAAGGAATATATTTTCAAGATCAAATCGACTTATCTGATAACTTAAAAGCTATGTTTGGTATGCGCTACGACAGCTTTGATCAAGACATTACCTACCGTTTAGACAACGACCGTAAAACCAGTACCTCTAAGTCATACTTTAATCCTCGTTTTGGATTGGTTTATGCCCTATCTGATGAAGCTCGTATTTACACCAGTTATTCAGAAGGTGCACGCCCGAATTCAGGCACAAACGCCAATGGCAACAGTCATGATCCTGAAGAAAGTAAATCTTATGAAATAGGCTTAAAGTGGGATCTTGGTGAGCATGGTTTTAAAGGTACAGCGGCAATATTTAGCACAGAAAAAACGAACATACTTGCCAGTAGCCCGAACGGTGACGGTACAACTGAAGCATTAGGTGAAGCAGAAAGTTCAGGTATTGAATTTGATCTCTCTTATGCGTTGGCAGACGATACTATATTGTCAATGTCGTACGCGTATATCGATGCTAAAAACGCTAAAGAAATAAAACTGTGGGACTATTATGTTATTGAAGACGGTGCAAGGCTAGGTAATGTGCCAGAGCACAGCGGTAGTATCATGCTACGCCAGTTTACTGAGTTTGCAGGTTATGAAGGTAGTGCAGGTTTTGTTGTGCAATATGTTGGCACTCAACTTGGAGATTTCTTAGAGCAAGACTTTGAATTACCAAACTACACCTTAGTTAACTTATTTGCCAACGTAGCCTTAACCGAGAAGCTAGCGTTAAACGTTAATATCGACAACTTACTCGACGAAGAATACTACGCTAACTCTTATTTTGAAGCTTGGACTATGCCTGGTGCACCACGCTCAATTAAAGCAAGCGTGAAATACTCGTTTTAATCGTTAATTCATTAAGCAGACAATAATTTGTGTGCGCAATGAATACTGGAGTTGATTCAGACATAATTCACCAATAGTGGCCGTAATTAATATAACGCGGCCATTATTGGTGGTTTTATCAAAAGTATGTCTTTTAAGCAACTGAAATTAAACGCATTAATATAAAGATAGGTATAGAGATAGGTATAAAGATAAGCCTCACTAGAAATACTGTTCTGGGATTGATGAGCTTGGCATTAAACCTAGACTTAAACCTAGACTTAAACCTAGACTACCTTTTCAATCAAGCAGCTTTATAGCGTGCTAAAAATAGTGCGACGGTTTGCTTAATAACTAACTCTGGTTGTTGCTGCTTTGCTGATTCAAACCCATATAATAATGGGTAAAATACGAATGACTTTAATTGATATACAAATTGTTTTGCCGCTACATCAACTTCGTCAATATCTAAAACTCCCGCACTGTTTGCATCTTGTAAAAACGGCTCTAAATAACGCATACAACCCATTGAATTATTAGCTAACGATTGAGCTAGCTCAGGTTGTAACAACATTTGCATAAAAGCAATTTTAGCAATGCGTAAAAAATTAGCAGAAGTAAGTAACATAACTTCTTGCTCGGCAATAGCGGTTAACTGCTGTTCTATCGCTGTATTTTGATCAAAAGAAATAACCTCGTCATTATTAATGTTCGCTAACATACGGGCTAAAATGGCATGAAATAGTTCATCTTTAGTCGCAAAATGATTATAAACAGTACGTTTAGACGCCCCTGCTTGTGCTGCAATTTGGTCCATGCTGGTATGCTCAACGCCACTTTTATAAAACAATGCTTCTGCTGCATCTAAAATAGCTAAACGTTTTTTTTCTGAGAGCTTCATAAATCTATCTTCCGTTAGTTATCGCTAATAGTTTATCGGAATAATAAAAAAATGCACTAAGTAGTTTACTTTTTAATAAAACAATGAAAAACTACACTCAACAGTTTACTTTACGTATTTAAATAGGTTTTACAATGAGATTTTTAAAATGGTTCCTTGTGATCATCGCCCTCATTATTTTTGGAGTGTATAGCGTGGATAAAAGTTTAGTGGCCAGCAACATAGTAAATACAACAGGCGTTGCACATTACGCAGAAGGCAAATTTTATAATGATGCAAAAGTGGAGCCTACTAACTTAAAAAAAACCTTGGGGATATTCGCTCGATACTTTAAAGAAAAACGCATTAACATTGAGCCTGCAAAGCCATTACCTATGCAAGTGTTAACCAAAGAAATACTTAATAACCTAAGCAGTAATACTGTTCATATTGTTAAACTTGGTCACTCTAGTATGTTATTAAAGGTGTATGGCGAATATTGGTTACTCGACCCTGTATTTAGTGAACGAGCATCACCATTTTCATTTTTAGGACCAAAACGTTTTTCTCCTATGCCTATTAGTATTGCTGACCTGCCCGCTATTGATAAAATTCTTATCTCGCATAATCATTACGACCACCTTGATAAAGCAGCAGTAAAACAGTTAGCAGATAAAACTAAACACTTTTATGTTCCATTAGGGGTTGAAAATGATCTAAAAAAATGGGGAATTAGTGAAGAGAAAATATCAGCATTTAATTGGTGGCAAGAACAGCAAACTGCAAATGCGTTAATTGCTTTTACCCCTACTCAGCATTTTTCAGGCCGAGGCTTAAGCGATGCTAACAACACACTTTGGGGATCTTGGGTAATTAAAACTCAAGAAAACAGCATTTATTTTAGTGGCGACTCTGGATACTTTGCTGGCTTTAAAGAAATAGGTAATAAATACGGGCCTTTTGATTTAACCCTAATAGAAACCGGTGCTTATGACAAAGATTGGGCCGATATTCACATGACACCTGAGCAGTCTGTGCAGGCACACATAGATTTACAAGGTAAAGTCATGGTGCCCATTCACAACAGTACCTTTGATTTAGCTTTTCATAGTTGGACAGACCCACTTGAGCGCGTAACAGCCGCAAGTACCGCTAATAATGTAAAGTTAAGTACACCACAGTTTGGGCAACTTTTTAGCATAAACGACGCCCCAATAGTTGATAAGTGGTGGTTATAAACACTTAATTAAAACCTAGCGGCAATTAAGCCGCTTTTTAATACTTAACTTGAACTCTGGATATTGAGTTTGATACACAAGTGAATCAAAGCTTAGCTGGTAAAGTAAATGCTATAGCAAGCTGAATATCACGAATTTCCACCCTCAATGCTTCATTTTATGCTATCTCCAAGGCAAAACGTTTTTAAATAGCGAACTATTTAGCGACGTTTTAACGCAGATAATGAGTGCAAAGAGAGCATTTAGCATGTGCTGTTTATTCAGTGTTCAGATTACTTATTGCTACACCTTTTTATACTAGGAAATAAGTTATAACCACAAGCGGTTTGTCCTTACTTATCACTGCCGTTTTTATTAAGCAGCAATATAATTAACATCATCGCAAATAGCGTAACAATACTCACTTGCAAGGGGCCGCTAATTTTAATCCCCAAGTTACTGCTGTTTATAATATCAAAAATATCTTTTAACGCGCCTACCGATATTAACCCCATTGAGCCTGATATTATGCGAGTTAACCGTTTGCTGTTTCGTGTGCGCAATTTTTCATAAAGTTTAGCGTTTTCAGCGATAATTTCATCTTGTCTAAATTGAATTTTATCTAAAGTTTCTTGTGTACGAATGTGTAGTTTTTCAAAGCCCATACGATCAAATACTTTTTGAATCAGGCGCGTATGATCCGGAAAAGTCATCATACTGCCTGCGCTGATCAACTCTAATAACCAATGGGCATCACGAGTAAACTGTTTCAAGCAATTATCTTCAATAGTAAGCTTTTTAACTTGCTCCCTAAGTACTTTAGCAGACAGCTTTTTATCGTTCAGTTTCTGCACAGAATTAACTTGGCTAACACTGAGTTGTTTATCGAGTAACTTATTGGTTAGATGGAATAAATTATTAATAGCAGCGGCCACATCTATCATTTCAGCTGATTGATCTAATACCCAATTAGGTTGTTGTAATAAGCCTAAAACACACTCGTGCTGATTAATGTAAAAAAATTCGTCATGGTTAAAGCAATCTTGATTTAAATTGTTACTGGCTAACGGCGGGGTTCTAAGACACCAGTCATCAACAGCACTGCGCAGCTCTCGTTGCGGTAGTATAAATAGTGGGTAAGCAAAATGCGATTTTAGCGACTTTGCAGTAACCGCAATATACTTATCATCAACACACTCAACAACACGATCAATCAACGTTGAGACAAAACGATTATCCGTTTTATTAAAAGTAAGAATATCGTTAATAGGCTGTTCGCCGTGCTTAAAAGTGCCATTGAGCACTGCTGCCAATTCGGTAAATCGATTTTCGGCAAAATCTTCCAGTAAACCTATATCTTCATTGTGCCAATGCATTTGTTGATCCATCGCAAAAGGCGTACCAAGAGACATAGCATGTCGAACACCACTGCCACTAACACCGTCGAGATCAGCTTTTAGAGTTAACGCAAAAATGCCCATTGGGTAATAAATCAATTCTACGGCAAAACATAGCGCTTTATCATTGCCGTTTCTATTTCGAAATGGCGTACTTAAACTGGGTAACTGCCACGAATATATATTTTCAAATTCGCGGGCAATACCTGCCCAAGTATCGTTGAGCATATTACGCACGGGCGTCTCTGCTGCCCATTGCTCAAGGTACAGTAAATGCGACTTTGGCGCGTCGGTAATAATATTAGATAACGACTGTAACAGTTCATTAATAACAATATGATTAACGCTGGCAAAATATGAAATAGTGATTGCGCCGCGTTCAACAATTAACTTACCCGAGCCTGGTGCTCTATTTTCGCTAAAAAACGTTAATGGTGGCCATAAAGCTTCTAAATCGGTCGACATAATATATTTGCCGTTCGAGCTCAGCGCTTGAACCGCAGCAAGAAATTTAGGCCTTAATTTGCTCATATTTAACGCTAAGGTTTCGGGCTCACCCCAACGTATTTCTAACAACTGGGCAATTATCGCCACACCTTCACTGTAATATTGGTATGAACTAAATTCTAAAGCAAAATGCTCGGCATATAATTGACAATCAGCAGGGCTAAGCTCGGCCTTTAGCGCTGTTATTTCGCTTAACGTGTTTGCAATATTTTTTGTTGCTTGGGCCATTAAAAATTCTTGGCTAGTGTATATACCTCGGTCAATACAACAGATTTCAATTTGAATGCCAGCAAACATTTTCAGTGCATTAATAATCTCTGAACTTGGTAACAATTCAAGTGCCGTAATGCCTGAGCGGATCAGCGTTTCTGCATGGCAGTATCTGTTGGTTTCTTCAACCTCATGGCGAGCAAAGCCATAGCAGGTACAAAACATTAATAAAAGTTCGTTATTTTCAACGTTTATAAGCTGTGCTTTTGATATTTTCGGCTGAGCTTCTAACTGGTTAATAATGTTAAACGCAGCAGAGTTATGGCCTTGTAATTGTTTTTTTGCCCAATGAAAGCATGCTTCAAAATCTTCTGAACGAATAAATTCAAAAAACGATGTTAAGATAGATTGCTGCGCGGTATTTTGCTCAAAACTCATAGAACTGCCTTTTAAATTATATATTTTCGCTGTTGCTCTAGCCTGGGATCATCAGAAGATAAGTAATAACTCTCAGAGAATATATGATGAACAATGTGCCACAATTGCGCTTTGGTAGGCGCGCTTTGCTCTGCTTTAGCATAAAGCATTAATGCCATTTCAGTTGATTGCATATCATCATAATGCGGAGACAGGTATTTAATACCTAATGTAGAAAAGCCTAATTGTTTATAGAAACGTTCTGGTCCTGCTTCTGCTTCAACCAACAACCATTTAAAATCACTACTTTGGTTAAAAAAATCAAATAACTCTTGGCACAATAACTTGCCTAATCCTTGCCCTTGGTGACTAGGAGAAACAAACAAGTAACCTAACATAGCAAAATGTTTAGACCGATAAACTTCCGTTAAAGACATGCCTATAGTTTTATCGCCTTCATGTACCAATATGCAACGCGAACTACCACTATTTACCGCCGCTTCAATGTTGACTATTGCTTCTCTTTCCCACTCAGGAAATATTTCACAATATAACACCATAGCACTTTCCCATAATGGGCCAATAGCTTTTGTAAGTTGTTTAGTTTGCATGATTTTCTATTCTAATTTTTCTTGAATGATACCTAATATAATTATTATTATCGACTTTATTAAGCCACTTGAGTTAAGAAGAATTAATCGCTGATGAATGCCGAGCTAAATCCAAACTAATTCTCGATTAAAGCTAGGCTAAGCATTGATCATAATCAGTGAATATAGCGCGCTAGCAGAAATGTTGGGCGAGCCCTTTTGTGCACTTTCAGCCTCTTTAACCCGTAGCGTAATAGCGGTGTTTATGGGTGACTTAACACCGCATTGTTCGGCTAAACTAACCACTTCACCGTTAATAAAGTCTATTTCTGTTGGGCGCCCAAGCGCTAAGTCTTCATACATTGATGAGCGCGCATCGGGATCAATTTTCAACATTGAACCGGCAACAATTTTATATAAAAAGTCGGGCATTGATAAAATAAACGGTAATAAGCTCGGAATAACTTTGCCATTTTTTACCGGCTTAATTCCCGCATGCTTTAAAACTTGCAAAGCTTCTTTAATTGTTAGCGCAAGAATTTTTCGGTAATATCTATCGTGCAATTGTTCTCGAAGTGGCAAACCAGAAAGTGCGTTAATTGAATTATTTAAATTCATGAGTAGCTTACTCCACTGAAGTTGACTTAAATCATTATATATATCAACCGGTAGCTCGCTTTTTCTAAAAGCATGAATAAGTGGTTCAGCAACATTATCTTTGTCTGCAATGGCTAAATCCCCTTCTGTACCACAATGGAAATGCGCTTTGCCCTTACTTAAAACATTAAAAGGCACCATACCTTTTAACACCTGATGCTGAGATAAAAACTGCTTTAATATATTCGCGTTACGTATTCCATTTTGAAAACTAACCACTACCGCCTTAGGTTTCGCATATTGTGCAATTGCTTGTGCGACTTCTTCAGTATTACCACTTTTAACGGTCACTAAAATATAGTCAGCATTTTGTATATCACTTAATGCCAAGGAAAAGTTAATATTCTCTGTTGCTATATGCTCATTTCTTTCGCGCCAATCTGTTAACGTTAAGCCATGAGTATTAATTTGCTTTTGAATACGAGGGCGACCAATTAAAGTGACGTTATAACCAGCACTGAGTAAACAACCACCCAAGTAACAACCAATACTACCTGCCCCAACAATAGCAATATTTAATAATTTACCTACGCTAGCCATATATATCCTTTCTTGTGTTTAGTTATTAAGTAATATACCTAAAAACCACAAGGCATATTACTTATTCTATTGACTGAACATTGAGTATCAGCATTTAGTTTCAACATTTAATCTCAGCATCTAGTTTCAATACCAAGCAACTTTACTCGTTACCAAATTAAATACTTAAATCCAGTAAGTTATAATCTTTCACATCAGCTTTTGCTGCTTGATCCCACTTATAGTTATCTTGTAAACCAGCCAGTGGTTGATACTCATAAGGAGTTTCATTTGGAAAACGTTGACGACGAGCATCAATGCCATAGGCAATCATCCGTGAACGTTTGCGAATAAGCTCTTCATCAAAGGTTAACGCAGCACAATGTATACCTGCTCCTTGCACGCCAAGCACAGACGAGCGGCGATGAAAGCCAAAGTTAACTGTAACGCGCGGTTCAAAACCTGTGTTGGCAAACGAGCCATGTACTATTTGTCTATTACAAATAACCACATCGCCTGGTTCAGTAATAATAGGTACCGCATGTTTAATACGTTCACTGCCAGCTTCCTCAACCAATTTTTTGATATTTAATCGACCTTTTTTATGTGTTCCTGGCACAACCCAAACACCATTTACCGCTGTACTGCCATAAACTTGCGCCATAAAATTAAAACCGTGGATCCCTTCATCAAAAGATGAACTGTCCCAATGAGTGTCACCATCTTGATGCCAAGAAACCGCGGCACCTAAGCCTGCATCTTTAATAAATAAGCATTCATGAAATGGCGCAAAGTCTTCACCATTAACCTCTGCAGCAACTTTAAGTAGCTCAGGGTGACCATAAACACGTAAACATGCATCAGAAAACTGCAGTGAACCTAACATAACAAACACCGACTCTTTGGGCGCATCTGCCGCGGCTTCAGGCTCAAACAATTTTACTTGATGACGGCCATTGGCAATGGGTGTGCCTCCTAAGGGATCGCCAAGAGGTTTTGACCAAATCAAATTAGGTGCATTGCACTCAGTCCCTAATGCTTTTCGACCATCTTTAGTGACTTTAGAGCCGCTACCTTCAGGAAAGTCATTACGCATAGCGTCTAAGTTGGCTTTAATATCGTTTAACTCATCAGATTTTAATACGCCTTCAAATACATAAAATCCATATTCTTTATAAGCCGCTAAAATATTTTTCGCCAGCTTGCCATTTTCATCAAACATTAATGGGCCGCGATTATTAAGCGCTAGTGCTTGTTGCTCACCTTCAAGTAAATAAGTGCGCATTGCATCAGCTTGTTCGCCATAATGCGCTGCACAAGCGTCAATTGATTTGCTAACATTAGCTTTCATGATAAACTCCTCACAGTTTTTATTATCAATAAAACTTTATGATCAATAAAAACTGTGGTCAAGTTATTTTCAAGGTAATTTAATGAGCAATAAAGCAATTCCACGTGGCAGCGTGACCCGTACGGCCAACATGAATAAACGACGCGACTACATTCTTAGTTGTGCTGGACACATTATTGCCAATGAAGGATTAGAAGCACTTACCTTACCTAAGCTCGCTCAGGCTGCCGACGTTACTATTCCAACTATTCATAACTTATTAGGCAAAAAAGCCGATATATTTGAAAAGCTAGTAAAAGAACTGATCACGAAAACAGAACAAGCACTTACACACCCTGAAATTAGTGAGCCCATACAAGCAGCAGAAGCCTTTATTAATAAGTTAATAGAGCTTTTTTCAAGTAATGAAGATTTATACAAAGCCGCTTTTATTACCGGCGAACAAACAAAACTGTTTGACCACCACTTACCTAATGGAATATTTACCCAAGCGCTGCAAGTATCTATTGACGTATGCTTATACGCCAAAGAAAAAGGATACCTCGAAGGCAATATTGCTACCGAATACTTAGCCCAAGAGTTATTTGGATGCCAACGTTTAGCAAGACATGACTGGGTGCAAGGTTATATCGATTTAACGACTTATAAAAAACAAGTTTTGCGCGGTATGACAATTGTATTTTTAGCTGATGCTTCGCCTGATTATAAAGCTAAACTGCTCAAAAGCTCATACTTATAAATTTAATAAAAGCGACTATTATTAACAGCAATTGCATCTAGAGCACCTAGCCAACTACATGTAAATTGGCGACATTAAAAAACCTTAAGTATTAATAAGCAAATATAAGCCTGAGTCATTAAGAATTGTTGAAGGAGTGATAGTACTTAGGGCAATATCAGCCAAAATTATCTACTTACTTTTGTGGCAGGATAAAGCTCTTTGCATACATTGATATTTTACACCTAAATAGTAACTTAGGACCCAAAGCCGACATTGAGGCTGCATCTTCCTATTCGTAATTTAGTTTAATAACTGAGTATTTAAATGCAGTTGTAACTTGTTTCCACCCAAGTCAGGAAATGAGGCAAGTTGCCTCATTTCGTCTATTAGCGAAATTTTTGTTTTTATCTGTAGGTAAGTAGTGGCGTTGGCTGCAAAGAACTGTTATTAATATATAAAATAAATAAGGTGGAAACTTTTTCTCTGTAAAAGAGGCAAGTTGCCTCCTATTAAATTGTTAGTTGTTCTGGGCAATTATGGTGCTCGTATTATTTAAAAGGACTCGTAAATGAAGATTATTTTTAGTCTTATAAAATTTGTATTATGTTTATTTTTTGTATCTTTAATAGGATGGGGAATCTTCTATATTACAGATGGAACTAAAACAATTGAACAAATGAATGGATTACTGGCGTTAATGAATGATGGGTCTATACAAGATAAAAACTCTGAATTTTTAAAGGGAGCATGTAGTCAACGCAATTTACTAGATTGCTATCATATATACTGGTACGTGGACTTTTTATTTCTGGCAATTCCTTTATCTGTAGCCCTTTGGATTTTATCCATTATTTTAGGAAAATCTAACTCGAATAAGCAAATAAACGCTCAAGATAAATCAAAAGTTCAAGCCACTACACAAGGGGTAAACATCCCATTTATATCAAGAAAACATATCATATTGCTGATAATTGGCTGGTTTATTTTGAATATTCTTTTTCTTAAGACTCACGAAGCTTTACCTTCTGTTTTAACTGTATTGATAGCTTTATTTTTATTTTTTATACTTGTGCTTTTCGGCTACTTTGCATTCTATGATGACAAGCACTTCAAAGGAGACAAATCTAGCATGACGGACCATTTTAATATGGTGATTAATAAGGCCAAATTTCAAAAGGATATTCTGTTAATTATGATTCCCCTTAGTATATGGGTTGTGGTTAACTTTTGGTAAAAAGCTTAATGCATAAACACAACTAACAAGCTAATTAACAAGGACAAAAAACAGTTTGCTGTTTTCGTCCCTCAACATTTTAGCAAACAATATTTTGCCTATTATTAGGGCGTTGAAGCTGTAGAATTTCTCCAAACTGAAAAATGGCGTATGATTTTTCTGTTAGTACAGCCTTTAAAGTTCACTTTTTAGTGGAGTATTGCCTCAGAATGCACATAGCAACGCAATTTGAGGCTTAATTTTTAATAAATTTTGAGGCTGTTTTTTCTAAAATAGAAATTCTACAGCCTCGTTAGTTCACTGAGGAAAGTATGGATTACGTTAGCCTAGCTGTTGGTTTTCTTATAGGGAGTGCTACTGGCGCAGCAGGTACTTATTTTGGAAATAAGTATACTGATAAGCGTAAACAAATTGAGCATAAAAACGAAAGTGAACTTTTTTTTGATGGTTTATGGTCAAAGCATCAAGCTTTATTAGCTGAAATGAAGCAAGACTTACTTAATCCTGATTACGAGTTTCATCGTGAGTTTTTTATTTTAGATAAAAATGGTTGTTTTAATCATTCAGGAAAATACCTAGCCTATTATGTTGAAGATCATAACAACTTGGAGCAACAAGTAAAAATTTTAGAGTCACATGGCTTAGTTGCTAATGTCACAGAATATGGCAAAAACGTACAAAAGTATCAATGGTCAGAACTATTCGCCGACCACCTGTGTACAAAGTGAACTAAATCGGGTAGCCGGAGGTTTCTCTCCTCCAGCCCCCACACCACCCTGCATGCGGCTCCGCACAGGGCGGTTCATAAGGAATTAAAAGGACACCCATCCTAAATTGGAATTACAGAACACTGAACTAAACAGGAATTAAAAGGACACCCATCCTAAATTGAAATTACTGAACTCTGGACTAAACTAAGAAAATCCCATATCGCTGTTATGTGATTAGATTTTATTTTTAGAGTGAGTGTCATTATTAATTTTAATGTAAGACAGGTTCTATATAGCCTGTAGCCTAGCAAGAAAATTAATCAGGACAAACAACAGTTGGTTTTTGCTCCTCTTTCGTCACTTATTTTAACCAACTGATATTTGCCTCTTAGCAAGGCGTTGAGGCTGTAGAATTTCTCCAAACTGAAAAATGGCGTATGATTTTTGTTTTAGTACAGCCTTTAAAGTTCACTTTTTAGTGGAGTATTGCCTCAGAATGCACGTAGCAATGCAATTTTAGGCTTAATTTTTAATAAATTTTGAGGCTGCTTTTTCTAAAATAGAAATTCTACAGCCCCGTTATGAGTCTAAATTAGCATGGATGTAATCATCAAAGAATACCCGCAATTATTTCCTATATTATTTATTGGATTGTGGTGTTGTGTCTCTTTTATTTTGTCAAAATTCGGTGGATGGAGTTCTTTAGCTAAACAATATCCATGCACGGAGAATTTTAATGGTAAAAAATCTTACTTTAGAAGCATCAAAATGGGATTAGTGAGTTACAGTGGTTGTGTTACTGTTGGCGCAAATAGTTCTGAGCTTTATTTAGGAGTTATGTTTCTATTTCGTATTGGCCACAAGCCAATTAAAATTCCACTAGCTGAGATAACAGGTAAAAAAATTGAGGGTATTATTTTTGATTACGTAATTTTGAACATCAAAAATATCAATATCAAAATTCCTAAAAAGTTAGCTGAAAAAATAGTGCTTGCTTCAAATGGGGCTTGGAGTTTCAGCGACTCATAACAGCAAATTAAGCGGGACTAAAAACAGTTTACTGTTTTGTTCCTCAACATTTTAGCAAACAATTTTTTAGCCCCTTAATGGAGCGTTTTTGGCTTAAATAATCATACTTATGAGTTAAATAGGGAATAGATTTGGAACCTTGGTACTTGCTTTTAGGGCTTGCAGTGTTCTTTATTATTTTGATGTTTTTACCTAATAAAGATAAAAACATACGTAAAGAATTTAAGCGTAAAAGCTCAATATTATCAAAAGATATAAACGATAAAATCATTAAAATTCAGGGTAAATCTATACTTATAGACGTAATAACAACACCTATCTTCAAAAATAAAGCGGCATTCTACGAAACTAAATTTTATGAAATGTCTGAACTTGCTATAGGTGGTGGAGAACTTGGTACTGGTTACAATAGTAATGAAGCAGACTGGCGTTTAAAAGAATCGAGAAGCAAAAAGAACTCGTTTCTTATTCAAGTTAAAGGCGATTACGCATTAATTGATGTCGAACACTGTAAATTTCTTCTTACTAAAAATGTAGATAAAATTAATAATTATGGTGACCTTAGCGAACTCATAATGAACGGTAAGTTTAGTTATAATGACTTGGAACCAAATATTTTAGATTTTATTACATCCCTTGGATTAACGGCTAAGTATTATAAATATAATGATGAAGCAATTATTCAATTCAAGGAAAGCAAAATCGGAGAAGGTGATCATGTTGCTGTAGTTGGTAAATGTTCTATAAAGGATATTAAGGAATACCCTGTAATTGAATCCATTTTGCCTAAAGGCATTAAGAGTATATATGTCATAAAAGGAAGTGCAGAAACTCCACTTTACTTAACTGATGACTTTGGAATTTTGTTTGAGTAATGAAACAAACCTACTTCTTATTTGTCACTGTGAGCGTGACGAAGCAAATACTGTAAGAGTTATTTCAGCCAGAAAAGCTACAAAAAATGAACAAAACGCTACCAGCGAGGGTATTAATTATGAAAGATGAGTATGATTTATCAACTATGAAGTCGCGTAAAAACCCTTATGCTAGCAAACTTAAAAAACCAATCACAAAGACTCCTAACAAGGCCAGCCATACTCGCTACGCTGGACTCGTCGCTGTCGCTCCTCGCCTATGCTACCGGTGTTAGGGGTTTTATTTGTTCATCTGTCCATGCTGCAATAAAAAGGGAATTAGCTTCTGGTCAAAGTTTTGGTCTGGCTCTGATGCTCCTTCTAAATGCGAAGTATGCGGTGAACTAAGTTTCGTGCACTCAAAATACCGTTTTGGTTTTCAATCTGGTTGGCCAACTCTGGGAAAAATACTTGGTGCAGCCTTAAGTTTGTTTTTGCTATTTCAAACAAATAGTATTTTCAGTTTATTTATATTTCCAGTTATCTGGTTGGCCTGTTCGTTTTGGGAGTTATCTTCATTACCTATGCGCCCAATCACAGAAAAACATGCCGCTGTTGCTAAAAAGAGTAGTAATATTGTTATAGTTGGGCTAATAATTATTTTTGGCTTAGCTTGGATGGTAACAAGCCTCTAAATCGGGTAGCCGAATTAACTAGGGTCAGATACACATTAATAACTGGCATTAATAGATAATGATCAAAACTCATGTTTATTAAGTCATAGTAATCAATGTTAGTATCCAACATTTCTTATGTAATTTAATGGCTTAATCCAGGAGTGCGCCCTTAAAAGCTTTGCCTAACTTTAGTTATACTTTCGGACTATTAATTAAGCAACAAAACCATTCGGGTAATAATCGTTGTTAATTGTATGACTAAATTAACTCGAACAGTACCTACCCTTCTCTTTGCTACAGTCATTTTTTTTAAAATAGCTAAAAAATATAAAGTTTTATGAGCATGTTTTTTGAGCACATATTGATAGCTTTGATCAAACTATCAATTTAAATATCAATATCAATATCGGTATTGCAAATAGTTTTCATTTGCAATACCATGCATTCCATTATCTATCTAAGCAAGAATTACAAGCGAACGCTATAAATTTTAAGCTCTTAAGCCAAGCTTCAGAAGGAGTTTTTGCGAATTATTAAGTCGTTTATTTAATTCTCTTGCCAGTAAGTAGTTTGGTTAACTAAAAAAGTACGTGTTTTTACGTGATTTCTCTTCCACACATGCAGCTTTAAAGTCGTTATGAATAAAAAACAATGGTATACGTGGCATAGTCTTGTTGGTATAAAACTCGCAATATTAATCTGCTTTGTGCTAACAACAGGCACTTTGGCTGTTGTTTCGCATGAAATAGATTGGCTAACAAATAGTAGTAAACGTGTTCTTCCATCAGTTAATTCTGCCGAAATAAATTGGTCTAAGGTTTATCTTTCCGCGAAAGAAAATAACAGCACAAAAATTCTCAATATTAACGCGCCGATTGATGATTGGTTTGCGGTTGAAGTAATACGTTTAAACAGTAACGACGAACGATACCGCCAGTTTTATCACCCGGTAACTGGTGCCTATCAAGGTGATGGCCGTTGGCTTAATTGGCAACGATTTTTTAGAATGACACATCGACATTTAATGTTACCAACAACTTATGGTATTACCTTAGTTTGTATTGTTGGATTACTGTTATTGTTTTCACTCATCTCTGGCTTTTTTATCATACCTAAATGGTGGAAAAGTTTTTTTAAAAAACCAAGAACTAATAACAGCAAAGCTTTTTGGAATGATTGCCACCGACTTTTTGGTTTATGGTCTAGTTGGTTACTATTAACTGTTTGTGTCACCGGTATATGGTATTTAGTTGAAGTATGGGGTGGCAGAGCGAGTTTTCCCGAACAACAAATGCCTAAAGTTGCTGTAAATAACACGGCTGTAAACACCGCAACAAATGTATTTGATAGAGCGATAAACAGTGTTGCCCAATATCATAATTTAACCATTAAACGTATTGTTTTACCGAGTTTGAAAGCATCCACTATTATTGTTGAAGGGCAAAACGATACTCTGCTCGTAAGAGATAGAGCAAATAATGTTGTTTTTGATGGTGTAAATGGTGAATATTTATCTCGTCGAGTGGCAGGTAAACAGTCTTTACATGTCAGAATATCTGAGGCCGCTGATCCAATACATTTTGGCATGTTTGGTGGTATTTATAGTAAAATTTTATATTTTTGTTTTGGCACTATTTTGTGTGCCTTAGCTATATCTGGCACCTATCTTTATGGTTTACGGCAATATAAATCGAAGCGTGGCGAGTTACATGTTGCGAGAAAAGTGTGGAAAGCATCTTGGCTTGGTACAGGTTATTGGAAATGGCTTTCTTTAGGGCTAATTGCAACTGCACTAAGTATTGCCTTAGTTACTTTTTGAAACCCTATTTGGGTCTGAACTGTCATTCTTTTTTGAAATATCATTCTTCTAATGTTGTTTCAAACATAATTGCTAAGCACTTTATCACCCCACTTTTAATGGTTATTGATCTGTTTAGTCTCTAAGCATAGGTAAAACGCAGCATCAGGTTACAAACTTTTACACGATACAATGAACCAATCAATGCAAACCTTAATGATAACAGTTATCATTAAGTTCTAATGTATTTTACTAGTTACCTTGCATGTTTAAACTTAATTTTTTATCTAAAAGTATCCTTTTATCGAGCTTATGTTATTCACAAATTTCTTTTGCTGAAGATCAATCAACCGACACTACAATTACAGATAATACTCCCATTGAAGTTATCAGCGTTATTGGCCGAGCCCAGCAATTTTATTTAGCGAAAGAAACCAAGGTTGGTAGCAAAGTTAATTTATCATTATTAGAGTTGCCGCAGTCTGCTCAAGTATTAACTGAGCAACTTATTATTGACCAAGCAGCCAGAGACATTACTGACTTATACCGTTCAATTGCAGGCGTTAGTGAATACAGTTATTCAGGCGTAACTTTTAGAGGATTTCGCGATGACGCCAACGTTTTTTATGATGGCGTAAGGGGCGACCCTTATTCGGGTTTTGGTGTGCCGCAACTGTTTAATGTTGAAAGAGTTGAAGTATTAAAAGGCCCTGCTTCCGCTTTATATGGCGGCGGAGAACCAGGCGGCATGATTAATTATGTCACCAAAAAACCAAGTTTTAACGAAGAAAAACAATTAAAACTCACCTTAGGTAACTTTGCCACACAAGGAGCCTCTCTTGATATGACAGGCGCATTAACAGAAGATCTAGCCTATCGTTTAGGTGGCTTTTATGAACAACAAAATAGCTTTCGAAATAATGCCGATGCAGAAAACATAGAGTTAGCTACAGGTTTGTTATTCAACATATCTGAAGACACTAGCCTAACAACTACCCTTGATTACATTAAACAAGACTTGGGCGGTAACCGTTTACGCGGAGTACCGGTTGATGACAACGGTAACTTTCTGGTAGATCCATCATACAATGCTAATGAAAAAGTTGATTATCAAAATATGGAAGCCTTGGTAATACAAGCAGAGTTAAGCCACTATTTTGCCGACAACTTTAAAGTAAATACCACCTTACGTTACTTAGATAATGAGCGAGATCAGGCTTATCATGAGTCACGCGACTGGGTAGACGCCAATGGCGATGGCGTTGCTGATATTAACGATCAAATAATAAAGCGAGAGTATCGTAAACAATATCGAGCGAATGAAGAAATTAGTGTAACCTCTGATTTTGTTTATGAATTTGAAACAAGTAATTTTGAGCATCAATTTTTATTTGGCGCTGATTACCATACTGTAGACACAGAATATGACTACTTTAGAGCACGTTATGAAGCTGACGGCGTAGCTAACCTCAATATATTTGATTTAAATTATGGCATTACTGATCCCAGTACTTACGCGTTAACAGATCAAAACCGTGATGGCGTAAATTCAGATAGATACGGTATTTATCTTCAAGATGTAGTAAAAATTAACGATAAATGGACCGTTATTGCCGGCCTGCGTTATGACAATTTTGAAGAATATAACCAAGAAACTGACTATTCTTTTCAAGACAGTGGCGTTACACCGCGCTTAGCCGCAACCTATTTAGCTAACTCAGACACTTCTTTATATGTTAACTACTCTGAAAGCTTTAACCCTGCTTCGTCGTCAGATCAAGAAACCGTTGCACAAGAAGGCAGCTTAACGCCTGAAACCGGTAAGCAAGTTGAAATTGGTTTGAAAAAAGAGTGGTTTGACGGAAAAATATTAAGCACCTTCGCTATCTACCGTATCAACAAAGAAAATGTTGTTATGTCGAATCCTGATTACACAGGTGATAGTGGTGTTGTTGAGCTGCTAAATATTGGTGAAGTTGAAAGTAATGGCTTTGAAACCACCTTAGTTGGCGATTTAGCTGATAACTGGACCGTTACTGCCAACTACGCTTATAACGATACCGAAGTTATCAAAGGTGTTAGTGGCGACACTATTAGTAATTCGTTTGGTGACGGTAGTCGCTTTGTTAATGCCCCACGCCACCAAGCAGGCTTGTGGACACGCTATGATATAACCGATATTGCTTCGTCAATTGCCTTTGGCCTGAACTATGTAAGTGAGCAAATCAGCTTGGGTGATCAAAAAGTTAAACCATTTACCGTTTTTGACATGAGCTGGACATCACGTATAGACGATGTTTTATTCAGTGTTAATGTAAATAACTTGTTTGACAAAGAATATGCGGTTAGCGGATTTAGTGAGCGCAACGGCCACTTTCCAGGTAGCCCGCGTACCATTATCGCGCAGATGACTTACGATTTTTAAAATACTTTAATGCTCAGCATTAACTTTTACATTAACAATGTAATAGTTAATGTACTGAACGACTAATATTAATGATGATAAAAGGGGAGCACTCAACGGTATTCCCCTTTTACATTTAATATATTTCGAAAGCTCTCTGTTGGCATTATTATCGGATATATTTGGGCTGCTTTATTTTGATTGATTGTTATTTTAATTATTAATTTAATAGTGTTTTAGTTTTCATTATTCGCTTTATTGGCATATTTTCCAATAGCTTTCCCCGTTGTTGCCCAAACTAAAACGCCGCCCCAAGCAATTAAAGAAAAACCAGCGGGAATACAAGCGAATAAAATATATTTAAAATGCTCACGATTAAATATAAGCGCAAGTATTGCAGGAAGAAACCAGAGAACGAGTACACAAATTAATATTAAAGCTATAAATGAGTAGTTGCCACTTGCCAAAATGTTGTTGATATAATCCATTGTTTTTCTCCTTTAAAATTATCGACTTTATGAATAAACATAAAAACATTACTGTCAGAACTCATAGTCTTCAATTTAGGAGATTTATTACAAAATAAATTAATATAATGGAGAAACCTACTTTAGGCTTCTACATTAACCAAGCTAATTCATTAAATTTCACACTTAGGTTTAGTGCTTAAAGTGCATATTAACCAAGCACTTAGCGTGAATTTACAATGTTATCTGTACTATTTTCTAAGGCGTTAATTTGGTTTATTTCTTCTGTAGTTAAAACCTTATAGCCACGAGGGTAAGACCAACCATAACCCCATCTAAATGGTGTAGGAAGGTATGGACTACCTCCAACTCGCACACCCGCTAACATTAGTTTCGCAATTTGTGGCGCTCCAACTTTAGCAACACACTGTTGAAGTTGTTGGTCAGCCACAAGCCTTTCTTGGTAAGTACCGCCTTGCCAATATGCGTAGTCGTGGGCAGTACAACAAGACAACCATAACTCTTTGTGTTCGAGCGTCCCGTCAGGAAAAACACTACAGCCATCGGTTGTGAAAGGTTTGATATTTTCGGCGCTTACCGTTTTTGATAAGAATAAAAATACGAAAGTTAAAGTAAAGGCTAAGCTAATGCGCATAAATCTACCTATCATGTATTTAGACTGCATAATTTTCAAAAAATCAGTCTCAAAATGCATTAAAAAGTTAAATTAAAGTTATTTTGCCCGATAAAAGCTAGGGTAATATTTCACTAGCAATACAACTCTACAGACAGTATGAATTTAAAAGCGATGCTTCTCTTTCAACTTTGAAGGGCTCAAAAGCCTCAACGTCATTTTTAAAAGCTAAATATAATGACTAACAATAGATAAACGAAATGGGCAAACGAAATGGGCAAACGAAAAAGATAACAAGCCAACAGCATTTCTTACATTACATTCTTATGTACCCGACAAGCACCAAACGGCAAATTCATTACCACTGGGCTCAATAAAATGAAACCGGCTCCCGCCAGGGAATGAAAAAATTGGCGTAGATATTTTACCACCATATAATTCAACCGTAGATTGAGCTTGCTCCAAATCGTCAGTTAATAATACCAGTAAGGCAGAGCCACTTGAGGCTAGTGAAGCTAAATCCGACTTATAAAAACCACCGTCTAATCCTTCATCAGCGAAAGCAGTATAATCATCACCGTAATCAGTAAAACGCCAACCAAAGGCATCTTCGAAGAATTTTTTTGTTGATGGAATATCTTTAGCGGGAAATTCCACATAGTTTAACTTCAAATTTTTCGACATAACCTAATCCTTTTTGGCAGATAATGAGCCAATAGCATTACTCGTTTTTTATATTATTTTAATAAAAATACTCTAACCGGATTATTTTCTTTTAACAATTAAAAGCGTATATGTTTGGATTTTTGGTTCGTTGTAAATTTGCCAATAGATATAATAAGCATTAAATGTGATTTGTAGGTTACTTAAGTGGCGTGATGTTGATCTTTAAAACACTAATGAGCCTACTGCTTATATTAAGAAAAGAAGGTGCAATAGAACTGACTCTATTTATTTTGAACGCATTAATTCTATTCTAGCGGTTAGCCTAGCTATGTTGGCCAAACAAAAGGTGTTGGTTTTTCTGCGCTAGTATCTGCAACTGCATTTTTTTGAGCCAGTATTCCTCTGATCGCGTTTCCTGTGCCTTTATGTTTACTACAAAAAGTTTTTAGATATAAAATCTCAACTCTGCTGCGTGCCCATGGCGTTGTACGAAGAAATTTCAAACTTGATTTTAAACGCGGCTTATTGGTGAAACAACGAATATTAAGTTGCTCACCCATTTTTTCCCAACCAATTTTTTTCTCTAACTCTGTTAGAATTTGTTCAAGTTTAACGCCGTGCAGAGGCTCATTACTATTGTTCATTGGCGACCTAAAATAAAAAAAAAGCATTGTAGCAAGATTTCTAAATTTTAACAGACTTATGCGTTAACGCGATGGAACTATAATAGAGAGCATAAAGGCTGCTATGTTAGTCATGACTTAAAACAAGCACTAAAAACAGCGTTAAAAACAAACATTAAAAGTTATAACGAACTTTTATTTTATCAACGATAAAATCGACCGCTGCTTTTACTTTTGGTACTAAATAGCGTTGTTTTTGATACAACAAATAAACCGCCATATTAGAGTTTTGGGTTATCGCTAGTTCATGTTCAAACTTAAGTTCTTGCAACTGACCTGATTCAATATAGGAAGACAACGCCCATCGAGTTGACATTAAAATACCTTCACCGCTACACGCTTTTTTCGCTAACCAAGTCCCGTTATTTGAAATTGCTATTGCCGGCCCAGAAACATCATGCCATTGACCGTTCATATTACATAACCAAGGTGTAGGCCCTGATGGCGTTTTAAAATATATGCCATTGTGTTCTTTTAAAGCCATTGCGTTACAAGGTAAGCCGTGTGTTTCTATATATTCAGGCGAAGCAACAGGAATAAAACCATTATCCATGAGTTTTATCGCTAATACGCGCTCATTTGGCGCATAACCACCACGAATAGCAATATCAACATCGTCGCGGCCTAATGTTGATAATTCATCACTTAAACTAATATCTAGTATAATTTCAGGGTATAACTCGCTGAACTCATCGAGTAAGGGAAGTAATATTTTTTCGCCAAAACCAACCATAGAACTTATAGATAAACGCCCCATTGGTGTGGTTTGATAACTGCGAACTGTTTCGTTGCTTTGTGCAAGTTGCGTCAATATTTGTTGAACATCGTTATAATAAATTTGACCGACTTCTGTCAGTTTAACAATTCGGGTTGAGCGTTTTAATAACGTTGCTCCTAAACTCTTTTCTAAATCAGCAACCCGCCTTGATAGTGAAGATGGCGGCACGTTTAAAGCATTTGCTGCTTTAGTAAAACTCCCTGTTTCAACAACTTTGCTGAAATAGCGTATTGCACGTAGTTGATCCAACTGCCCTCTCCATTATAAATACTGAATATTGTTGTTTTATTGCTGCTTTATCGCTGGCTCACTATTGCTTTAAAAGCAATAGTGATTCGCATTTTCCCTTATATATAACCAAATTAAAACAAGTAATAATGTCTTTATTGCAAACAGTACCGCTTTATCTTAGTGACAAGGTATTAAAAAATGGGCATTTTGTGCTGTTTTAGGCTATTAAATACCGATGCAACAAAATAAAACACAACTGAACACAAATAAAACAAAGTTAAACACAACTTTCGCGTTAATGATGAGACACTAACTTATGATAACTTTGCACGGTTTTGCCGCAAGTAACTACTACAACCTAGTTAAGCATGTTTTGCTATACAAAGGCCTGCCATTTAAAGAAAACCTACTTTACGGTGGTAGTGAAGAGTTACTAGCTATTAGTCTTGCGGGTAAAGTACCTGTTATTACGACTGCACAAGGTTTTAACCTTTCGGAATCAAGTGTTATATGTGACTTTATTGAAGAGACTTACCCAGAATCTGCGCTTTACCCTGAAAATGCAGAAGAACGTGCTGTTGTGCGTCAAATGATGAAAATGGCAGAGCTATATTTTGAACTACCAAGCAGGCGATTGATAGCTTATGCACTGTCAGGTACTGCTGTGCCTGAATCAATTGCCGTTGAAGTACGTCAAGTATTAAGTCGTGGCATTACAGCCTTAAGTCGATTATGTAAATTTTCGCCTTGGGTTGCTGGTAAAGAATTAACCATGGCTGATATCTATCTCTACTATGTAAATACTATTGTTAGTGCTTTTGGCTCTAGTCAGCTTAATTGGGACGTACTGGCCGAAATACAAGGCATGAAAGAATGGAGTACGGCTATGAGTCAATCAGCTATTGCTCAAAAAGTAGAGGCCGATCGTCAGGCAAACATGCCAGAGTTTATGCAACAGGTGACGGCTAAAATTAATGCGGTAAGCGCTAAGTGATTTTTAATTTTTAATTTTTAATTTTTAATTTTTAAGAAGTCATCAATAAAATTTAAGAAAAACATCACCAATATCCTATTGTTATTGGTTTAAATGAATTCATTATTTGCAGGAGAAAACATCATGACAACGTCAAATATCCAACTAACTTCAACTATCAGTAAAGACAATCAATTAACCCTTGCCTTAAAAAATATCGAAGTACCACAACCCAGCGCCGACGAAGTAGTTATTCGTCTTGAAGCTGCGCCATTAAACCCGTCTGATTTAGCCGTTCTTTTTAGCGTTGCAGACATGACAACAGCAAAGCAATCTGGCTCGCAGCAAAGCCCAGCTATCACGGCAGATGTTCCCGCTAAATTTATGCCTGCTGTTAAAGCACGTGTTGGCAAAGCGATTCCTGTTGGTAATGAAGGCGCAGGAACGGTTATAGCTGCTGGTTCATCGCCAGCGGCACAAGCATTAATGGGTAAAACCGTGGCGGTTATAGGTGGTGGTACTTATCGCCAATATATTGCGGCCAACGTACAAAGCTGCTTGCCATTAAAAGAAGGTACTACGGCAAAAGAAGGCGCATCATCTTTTGTTAACCCGCTTACGGCATTAGCCATGGTCGAAACCATGCGTGCTGAAGGTCATAAAGCGATTATTCATGCCGCAGCTGCATCTAACCTTGGCCAAATGTTAAACCGTATTTGTATTGCTGATGGTGTTGATTTAATTAACATTGTTCGTAAAACAGAACAAGAAACATTGCTACGTGATATGGGTGCTAAATATGTTGTTAACTCAAGCAGTGATAGCTTTCTTGCTGACTTAACCGCGGCAATTATTGAAACAGGCGCAACGATTGCGTTTGACCCTATTGGTGGCGGTAAACTAACCAGCGACATTCTTAATTGCATGGAAGTTGCCGCGTCTCGAGATATGAAAGAACACAGCGTTTATGGCTCAGACACATACAAACAAGTATACATTTACGGTGCATTAGACCGTGGACCAATAACATTAAATCGTAACTTTGGCTTCGCTTGGGGTGTTAATGGCTTCTTATTATTTAATGCGCTTGGTAAATTAGGTACTAAAACGGTAATTGCGATGCGCAAACGTGTTGCTGATGAAATAACTACAACATTTGCTAGCCACTACACACATGAAGTGTCGCTGGCCGAAGTATTACAATTAAAGTCGATGGCAGCTTATTCAAAACAAGCTACAGGAGAGAAGTTCTTAATTCTTCCTCAAAAATAACCTTTACTGAAAATACCTGTCAATAGGAGCAAAATTGAGAGCTCCTATTGACACTTTATTAGCAGAACAATTTATACAAGCCTTTCACTTTAGGCTGAAAGCCCAGCGATGTTCTTTTTAAACTTCACCGTTAATTAAAATGGGTAATTAAGCCAAACTACTTATAATCTCCCCCCACAGGTTTATTCTTATTTTTTAATAAATTAAGAAAGTTGCATCCAATATGTTTAGTTGGCCGTATCTCTAGTAAGCGCCACTGTTGATCCATAAATACTTTTAAAAGTGGCGACGGTTATTTTTATTAAATTAAGGAAGCAAAGATGAAATACACAAATAAAACCACAGGAAATAAATTAATCTTATCTACAATTGGCTTAGCTGTTGTTCTAGGACTTAGTGGTTGTGATGGTGACGATGGAAAAAATGGAGTAAACGGCGTAGACGGCGTAGACGGAATGAACGGCAATAATGGTACTAATGGACAGCCTGCTTTTCCAGTTGCTAACTTTATTTTATCAAACAATGGCTCTGCCAATGTTGGAACTACCGATTTTATCAACCAAAACGCGAACAAATTAAAAACATTTAATTCAGGCAATAATGAAGGCGTATCACTTACTAAGCTGGGGCATTTAGTTCACGCAGGCGATGCTGGGGTGCCTAGTTTACGAACCGTGTGTAACATTACAGCACGAGATAACAATACGAGTTTTGATTTAAATATAGATAGAGAGTTAACCGGCACCTCAACAGGTTTAGTTAATCCTAAAGGTATTCATTATTCTGAAAAAATGGGGTTAACTTTTGTTGCCGACTTTAATGCAATGCAAGTAGGTGTTTATGGTGCCCAAGCCTCTGGCGATGCATTACCTGTAGCAACAACAGTAACCGATGCAAAACCTTGGGATCTAGTTTACGACGATAATAATGATCGGTTATATGTTGCTTTAACGGATGGTAATGTTGCAGTTTATGACAATTATGTTGCCAGTGACTATGCTGCAACCCCAACGAGAGTTATAACACCGAGCAATGCTAACCTTGAAAAAATATCGATCAACATTCATGGTATTGTTTTAGATGAAACCACGAATAAACTGGTGCTTTCTGATGTAGGTAGCGCATCGGATGCAACCGATGGCAGTATTTTTGTTATAAATAATGCTGCTACGGCTGATGGCAATGTCACTATTGCTCGCGCAATTTCAGGCCCTAACTCAATGTTAGGTAACCCTGTAGATATAATCCTAAGCGGAACTGATTTACGCGTTGCAGAAAAGTCTAATGACGCGATTTTAATTTTCTCTAATATATTTTCAGGAGACAGTGGCGATATAGCTCCTGACTTAGTAACGTCTACTGAAAAGCCTGAATCACTAGTTGAAGTTACTGCTGAATATAATGGCAATGATGTTTCTGATAGCACAAACGGTGCAGAAGCTATCTTATCGGTAGCAGTATCTAGCAATCCAAGTGCCGTAGGACCAACTAGCAATATGCTGACAAGTTTTAATTCGTTACTTACCAGTACTATAGGTAGTTACGACACTGGCCGAACTCAAGAAAGTGTAACCTTTGATTCCGCAGGAAATAGTTATGCAACATTTGATGGTGAGTCGAGCGGCGTATTAGTATCAACAAAAGTAGCAACAACACGCTCTAACTCAACGTTTAGTGAATCTTACGACCGTATCATAAGCGGTGAAAATACCGGGTTAATCTCACCTAAAGGCATTGATGTAGCATCAGCACGTAGTTTAATTTTCGTAGCAGAAAATAATGAGACAACCCCCAGTGTGTTAATTTATTCTGCTTGTGCATCTGGCAATATTTCTCCTTTATTAACCTTAACAACCGCGAATAATGCGAGACCGTGGGATGTAGATTATGATGCGAAAACAGACAGAGCCTTTGTTGCTTTAACCGATGGAACCATTGCTGTTTTTGATGAAGTTTCAGCGAATATTTCAGCAGGTATAATCTCAGTAAATACTGAGAACCGTTTAATTACACCGGCAACATCTGGTTTAGCGATAACAGCGCCAACCAATATTCATGGTATAGATTACGACTCTTTAAGTGACTCACTTATTGTTAGCGATGTTGGCAGTGCAGCAGATGCAACTGACGGGAAAATTTATGTAATGAACAATGCAGCTGCAGCTTCAGGTTTAACAGATATTTCAGTGAATATATCGGGAGCCAATACTAATTTGGGTAACCCTGTCGATATTATGTATACAGGTTCACATTTATACGTTGCTGAAAAATCAAATAATCAGGTAATGAGATTCGACAACATTTTAACAAGCGCTGGTGGCGATATTGCACCAAATTTAAGCGCAAGTTTTACAGCACCTGAGTCTGTGGCTATCGTGCCATTATCGTTAATAACTCACTAATAAAGTATTTAAAAACAATATATCTAAAAGGCATCAATTATTTGATGCCTTTTTATTTAATAAATTAATCACTTATTTAGTGAGTCACCAAGGTTAAAGCTCTCGTCGGCTCAGCTCAAGGCGTGTTGTTAATCTCGTGAATTTTATACTGAATTGAATGCTCTTTACACCATTCAATAACAGCATCTCTCATGGCTTTATTTTCAAAAGCATACCATTTTTCAGTACACTCTAAACTGTGCAATAGCGACTTAAATCGAGAATAAGCACCACGAGAGCCAAACATATGATAAACATTATTAAGTTCATCAGGTATTACTTCAGCAGCAAATTCCAAAGCAACTCTTTTACCTAAATCTAAATCATGCTTTGTGGGAATTAATAAATACTTATCATTTTCAAAAATATCTTCGGGTAGTTCCTCTTCTATATCATCACCAGAATAATAAATTTTACCTGTTTCTGAATCAACATAGGCTTCATTATCAAATGAATAATCTGAAGAAGTGAACTCTATTGCAAATTCAAGATCCATTAAATCGACATGCATATCAGTACCTAATCACCAACGCCTTGTTATGAGGCGAAAAATTGTTGGCTAAAATAAGCGACGAAAGAACAAAAGCCAACTGTTTTTATTCTTCTAAAAGGCTTAGCTATCAACATCGAATGACTTAATCATCATCGGTTGAAAGCGCCACCCCCACATACAAGTTTCATTTGCTCTAAAAGTCACCGAGCCTGTTAATTTTTGATCATCATCATCTTTTAATACTACAACATAATTCACTAAACCGTATGGCTCGGTTTCATGTAATTGAACATTTACATCAATAATTTCTGAATTTTTGAACTGCTTTAGATCCGCAAATTTATTCAGCTGCTCATAAACAGCTTCCAAGCTTGATAAAGGAGTAATTTCTGCAATATCTGGACATAAAAGCTCATGTGCTTTTTTAAAGTTTTTTTGAGTAAAATATAAGTTAACAAATTCAAAAGCTTTAGCTTTGCTATTCTTAATTGACGTCTCAAAAAATAGTTTTGCATCAAAGTTTTGGCTTGTTGATTGGCAACTAAATAGAATAATTAATAATAGTATGAGAGAAAATTTCACAGTTCTATCCTTGATAGCTAACGTGTCTGTAGAATTTCTTAAAAAAACAGCCGTAAATTTATTAAATGAAAGTTTATGATGAATCCATCCTAATTCTAAACTGATTTGCTATTTCCTTTGCATCACAACACATAGCCATAATTCATCTGAGATAACTTAATGGGGTTTTCTTAGTTGAGCGTTATGTTTAGGATATTCAATTTTAGATGAGTATCCAGTTAACTTTAATTAAGGGTGAGTGTCCAGTTAACTCATCCAGTTAACTCAGTTAACTCAGTTAACTCAATTAGTGTCCAGTTAACTCAAACTTTGATAACTTTAGCCAAGATAATGGGTATCTTATTTATTTACCTCTATCGTTCTTATATTCATAAAAACAATTTCTACCTTGTTCTTTTGCCTTATAAAGTGCCTTGTCGGCTTTTTCAACCATTTTAATAGGGTCAGTATTTTTACTCACATGCTCTATATAAAAACCAATAGAACATGTAACGTATTGACCAGCTTTACCTTTACCATGTGTAAGCTTTTTTTGCGCCCACTGCTCAATAATAGCTTTAGCAAATTCAATACATTGTTCATGCGTGATTTTTGATACAACGACAACAAACTCTTCTCCGCCATAACGGGCAATAATGTCAGACTTTCTTTTAAATAACTGTAATAATTGCTCAGCTTGGCACTTTATAACCTTGTCACCCTCAACATGCCCATAACTGTCGTTATAGTCTTTAAAATTATCTAGATCTAAAAGAAAAACACAAACACTTTTGCCTTCACGCTTATTTAAAGAAATCTGTTCATCAAATCGTAATTCATACGCCCTTCTATTATATAGCCCGGTTAAATGGTCAGTTTTACTTAGTTTATCAAGTTTAAGATTTGCCGTTTTCAGGCTTATCAATGCCCTTTCAACTTGTCGCACACCCAATAAACCAGCGAATGAACCGATAATAACAAAACCTAATTTCACACCACTTTGATCACCATAAATAGGGTACATAAGGTTAAGAATAACAAAACCTGAAATCACACAGATAGTAAATGCTATGCCGTATTTAAATGATTGTCGAAACACAAACAGCGTAAATAGACTATACATAACAGTTCCTTCATAAGGAAAAGCAAATTGACCGAGCTGCCAGCAAATTAAAATAACTCCATAGTTGATATAGACAAGACTTAACATAGATACGAAAAGAATTTTTTGATAATGTTTTGCACACGATTGATGATACGTAGAAAATAAAAAGCATAAGCAGATAGGGAGCTGCATATAAACTCTTGAATAAATGTAATACTTTTTTAAATGATCAGGTAATAATGACAAGTCGGCTAGCATAAATGCGGCAATAAACATTATACCGATGAGAATAAGTTGCCTGACTTTGATTAATGAGAGTGAGCTTTGTTCCACCATATATTTTCAAAGACTCTTTATAACGTAATTACTTGCAATCATTAAAGCTCAATACTTATTAAACTACAATATTTAGTACCAAGAAATGTTATCTTCTTCAAAGATGAGTTTAAAAGAAACTCATTTTAAATACTTTTTGAATTTAACAGAGTGAATTCAACAGGATGAATTCAACAGGATGAATTCAACAGTACACTCAACTTATAATAGTTGTTCCCCTTATCTTGGTCTAAGTTTTTCAATGAACTGCGCATCGACCCAATATATATCAACATTTTCATAATTCTTTGAGCCGATGTTCCTGTTGAAGAACATATATTTACCATCAGCAGTAACGTTTGCTGCTGCCTCCCAAGCTTCTGTGTTTATCTTATCACCAAGATTAATGGCCTTGCCCCAGGAGCCATCTTTTTGCCTATAACTAATATATAAATCGGAATCACCATAGCCATCCTCCCTTTTGCTATCAAAAATAATATAAGACTCGTCTGGTGCAATAAAAGGGTGAAAGCTTTTTCCGGTATTAATCGTTTCGCTCAGTAATTTGGGTGCTTCATATTGCCCATTCACTTTTCGTGAATAACGAATAGATCCCGTTAAATCACGTTTGAATTCATCAAAATAGTAAGTGCCATTAGACGATGATGACAAGCGCATAATGAGTAAATCTTCGAAAGGAACATCAAGTTTTTTTCGTTCTGACCACTCACCGGTCGCTGTAAGTTCCATAAAGCTTTTACCTAAATGCATAGTTCTGCCGTCAGGAGAGAAAAGATGTTGCCCTTTTCTAGGAGAAAACACTGACTCTTCCCACTGATTATCCACTTTTTGCAAAAGAATAACGTCTTGTTGATTACGCTCTTCACTATATTTTATAAAATAAAACGCTGTTAAGTCAGGCGTAAATACACCTCCATATTCATAGCCATTGGTTGTAACAATACCAGGCGCGAAGGCCTCTGCAACTTGCCCAGGTGGCTTTTGTCCGAGATAGTCACTTTCTACAAGTGATAGGTTATTGCGATTATGACTTGCGCAACTAACAATTAGAAAAATGTTAACTAGTGTTATAAAAATATAGGGTTTCTTCATTTTATTGCCATTAATCTCAATAGTTGAATGATATAAATTAAATAGAATTTAAACATAATTTAAACATAGCACGCATCTTAAATAATTTGGGATGAGTGTCCGGTTAACTCTGTGTCCGGTTAACTTTCTGCTAATTCTTTAATTCCTTCATGCTTTGTAACGGCTTATCATCAATTGAAGTAGTTAACTCGCTGTCTTGAATTTCGTCTGAATCTTGTAATATTTCGAGTACATCAGAGGCTACTTTTGGGAAAGAATCTACGAATGTACTAGCAATGTTTACTGCATGCTCTGGAATATGGTCAACCATATGATTAATATAGCTATTTGTTGCATTCTCTATATTTTCTAATGCATCGTCTGAGAAAACTTTTTCATTTTCATCCTCGCTTTCACTGTGGATCAAATTCTGAACATAAGCTTCAGCAACATCATTCGACGATTCAGGTAGTGATTCAGAAACCGTAAAGGCAAGGTCTTCCGATTGTTCAGGAGAAACATCGGTTAAACGATTATAAAGCTCTGTTGCTGTGTTTGCAGAGGCGGCAGCTACCCTGTCGATTGGTCGCATTGCATCTAAAGAATCTGAAAAATTTGTCATGTATTCTTCGGTCATTTCCAGTAACTTATCAGGGTATTCTTCAACCATATTTTCAGCGGCTAATTCCATTAAATCAATACCGTTATCAGGCATTGCACTAGCAATCGCAACAATAATGTTAGTAAATTGATCAGGGTATGTAGACGTGATCCACTCAACCAATTTATCTGCTTGCTCAGGAGAAGCATTGGTTAATGCTTCAGCAATATGAATACTCATTTGTGGCGCTGCTGATGTTATTGCGGCGTATAATTTACCAATATCTACGGTATCTATAGTACTTAATGCCGCGGCTAAGTTTGACGCATTGTTTGGGTCTCTTAGTACGAGCGCTTTAACCATATTAACCGCAGCCGATGGGTTTTTATTAGCTAAGCTAATAGCAACTTTCACTTCTGGTGTTGCTTCAAATGGTGCTTCTGCATAGTGTGTACGGGGATCCAATTCAGACACTACACCACTGGGTGTTTGCATAACAAAGCGTTCTTGCTCTTCAAGCGGTAAAGCGTGTCTTAGTTTCATCCGAATAATGATAAAAAATAATAAAGTTAAAGCGACAATATTCATAAAACCAAATAGGGCGCTACTTCCAAAAGCATCCATTGCCACTGACGCAAGATATGGACCTAAAATACATCCTAAGGCATAAATGATTAATAACGCACTCATGGCGGCCAAAATTTGTTCTTTCAATACTTTATCAAAAGTCTCAGACATACTCATGGGGTAAAGGCAGGCAACTAACCCTGTTATAAGTGCAATAGCTACTAAATTGAGTTTGAACATATCTTCAGACATCAGTAATGGCACAGACAAACATAGCACTATGAGCGATGCAACCATAACTAGCATGACTTTTCGTCGGTCAAAATGATCTGACAAATAGGCGATAGGGAACTGTAAAATGATCGCACCAAAGATCGCTGAGCCCATAAATATTGATAAATCTATATCGGTAATACCGTTTTGACTAGCAAAGATAGGTAACATATTTATTAAAGCTGCATACAAAACCCCACAATAAAAGCAACTTACCACACCCAAAGGAGACAGTTTGAATACAGTTAATAACGACATAGATTGGCTGTCTTCTATTTTGGGGCCTTTTTGGTTACTAATAACGATGGGCGTAATTGACAAGCTAAATAAAATGCCGCAAATAACAAACAGAGTAATATCTTCAATTGGCGCAACATTTAATAAAAACTGGCCAGAGAACAGCGCTGTCATTATCATCATTTGATTAATGGAAAGTATGCGCCCTCTATTTTTTTCAGTCGCGCTATGGCTTAACCAACTATCAAGTGTCGCATTGGTGCAAACAATACAAAAGCCTGTAACCACCCTCATAGCCGCAAGTATCAACGGTTCTGGATAAAGACCCGACAGTAAAATAGCAACTGAGGTTAAACTACCACACATGGCAAATATTCTAATATGGCCGACACGTTGCAATAAGATACGGCTATAATATGCTCCGAACAAAAACCCCACGGACAACATAGATAAGACTAAACCCATATTATCTAGGCTCACCCCATCGTTCTGCATACGTATAGGCAATAAAATATTGCTTAATCCATAACCTAGCATTAACAAGAAGCCACTTGTTAATAATAGGAAGAAAGGTTTAATGGTCATTATCACAAGCGATTATCTTCTCTATATTTGACGGCCAGCTTTAGTGGCGACATTTAATTAAAAATGATGTTATACACATCTCATGGGGAATTATTTTTACTGAAATATTTTTGTAGTCGATGAAGTGAATGAAGCTAAACTCACTTTACGTTTGTCTTTAGTATTTCGCCACTTCTGACAAGGTTTTTACACGATAATTTCTTAATAAGATTTTACACATTAGCAGCACTTAAGTTAACATTTATTGTTACTTGATTTGAATTCACACCCGAAGATCTATCTACCAATTCCTCCTCCAATTTTGATTACTTTAAAATATTCGCTTTAAAAATATTCAAGTGCATATGATTATTAATTTTTTTCAAGTTTCCTTTCTCGATAAAGCCTCACCGCTCTGGGTGAAATAAAGCCTAATAAAATACCAATAAATAAAATTACAGCTTGTATGATACTGGCATATTGCATTGATTTTACTTGGTGTTGATTATCTAAAATTTAAAATATCACTCATTATCAATACTACCTAACTACATCGCACATCGAAATTTAAATAAATCCCCCGTTGTCATATTTAAACGGCACATTTTTAACAAGTAGAGACAAAATTACCGATTGGCCCCACCTGCCCCAAAGTATCAATTTTATGACAAGTTTAAGCCTCAAGTAATGACTCGTTATTAATTTGGATATTTTGAATAGCAATTTAGGGTGGGTGTCCTGTTAATTTATTAGGTGTCCTGTTAATTTATTATAACTCATTCATCTGGTTGGTTGAGGTTGAACGAGAACACAACTTTTGGTTTTTGTGGGATAATTGCTATTGCATCTATTGTTGAGCCAAAAGTTATTCTGTCTGAATTAGACCAATGAGCTAAATGTTCTTTAAGGTAACCTATTGAAATTCGGTGATCTAATTCGCAATCATTTTCATACAAGTCAGGTTCTAGCTCATTAAGTTCAATTTGTAATAAATCATCACCTCGCATTTTAAAACGGTAAAATATTAGAGGTCTCTTACTATGTTTAGAGCTACCGAAAGTAATTTCCATATCTGATGGTAAATCCGCAATTTGTTTTTTTAATTCGCCGACGGTTAAGTTTTCCACTGAACATCCTTATGAGTTATAACGAGCCTGTAGAATTACTCGTTTTTTATATAATTTTTAATCAAAATACTCTAACTGGATTATTTTCTTTTAACAATCAAAAACATTTACGTTTTTGGACGATTTTTATTTTTGCATCGTTAAACGTTTATTAAGGGTGTTGATTAAGTGGTTTATGTCGTTTTGAGGCTGGTTTTTTCGTGTGATGTTAGGCTTTTAGGCCTTAATGCAGATTGTTTCTTAACTTTTCAATATTATGAACAAGGCAATACATTTTCCATTGGGTGTTCACTTTATCTTGTCCACGCAAAGTGAATTTATTCATGCCTTTATTGACGGTAATATTGCCAAATACCGGTTCGATTGCGCCTAATCTTTTACTATACTGCCGTCGTCCAATGGGGCTGTCTATTTTTACTTTCATTCGGTCACTGTAACTGACATTTTGTACCAGGTTCGTTAAGAACTGGACTTGTCGTCCGGTTGATTTGGGCGGATTTCGCATACATTGCTTTTGCAGTGGGCAAAACCGGCAGTCATTTAAATAGCCCGTAAATCGAATGTAGCTTTTACCTTGGCTGATGATGCTTGTACTTTGTCGCCAAAGGGTTTTGCCTGCAGGACAAATGCAGCTATTGCTGGTTGGGTCAAAATTAAAGTCGTCTTGTGTAAAGGGAAATTAATAGTGACACTCATTCTAGAAAGTTAATAATGACACTCATTCCAAATAAACCCTAATCACATACCAGCGATATTATAATATCTTGCTCTTTGTCATAACCAAATGACTGATTTTGTCTAAAAATAGATACGAAACTACCACTTTAGACCCAAGCTATACTAATTCATCAATTTTCTGGCAAGTATCAACCTCAAGTACTGACTCGTTAAGTGTTTGGCTGTTTTTAATAGTGCGTTGTGAGTTTACGCAAAGAGTTTTTTGCAGTGACTTAAGTTTTGTCGTCGTTTGAGCTGTTGGTGTTCGCAATAATCACTGAGTACATCTTCGCGCCCTATTGCACCATGAAACTGTGTTTTAAATTCAGTGGTGATGATTAGCCAGTTTTCAGCTGATATATTTAATCGGCTTAGTATGCTTGGTAGGTTTTCGTCGATGTAGCCGGGTTTATCTTCTCGAATGCAGCGACCGGTGAGTTCGATTAACTGTAGATAGTCAGTCAATTCAAACGGTAGGCCTTTGGGCATGTTTTCTCTGGGGTTGCCAACAAAGGGCATGAGTGTTTTGGGTTGTTGGCTTTGTGTGGCTTGCTCGCAGCGCAGTTTAACGCTGGTGTGCGTTGAGTCTTCTGGGGTGCTGGCGATATTGGCGCGAATGGGGTTTAAGTCCACATAAGCCATACAAGCGGCAAGTGCGGCTTCATCAAGTAAAGCTTGAGATTTAAACCGACCTTCCCAGAACCTGCCTGTGCAGTTATCTTCTTGGTTGGCGGCTCGTGCAATGTGTTCGTTGATATAGCCCATAAACCAGCTGATTTTCATCAAGTTAATAATGACACTCATTCCAAATAAACCCTAATCACATACCAGCGATATGATAATATCTTGCTCTTTGTCATAACCAAATGACTGATTTTGTCTAAAAATAGATACGAAACTACCACTTTAGACCCAAGCTATACTAATTCATCAATTTTCTGGCAAGTATCAACCTCAAGTACTGACTCGTTAAGTGTTTGGCTGTTTTTAATAGTGCGTTGTGAGTTTACGCAAAGAGTTTTTTGCAGTGGCTTAAGTTTTGTCGTCGTTTGAGCTGTTGGTGTTCACAGTAATCACTGAGTACATCTTCGCGCCCTATTGCACCATGAAACTGTGTTTTAAATTCAGTGGTGATGATTAGCCAGTTTTCAGCTGATATGTTTAATCGGCTCAGTATGCTTGGTAGGTTTTCGTCGATGTAGCCGGGTTTATCTTCTCGAATGCAGCGCCCTGTGAGTTCGATTAATTGTAAATAGTCAGTCAGCTCAAACGGTAGGCCTTTGGGCATGTTTTCTCTGGGGTTTCCAACAAAGGGCATGAGGGTTTTGGGTTGTTGGCTTTGTGTGGCTTGCTCGCAGCGCAGCTTTACACTGGTGTGCGTTGAATCTTCTGGGGTGTTGGCGATATTGGCGCGAATGGGGTTTAAGTCCA